>Ga0075749_115_pt1 | contig 8350 bp, 22 predicted proteins | sample RifGroB1_FD_68441 | JGI IMG/M metagenome (GOLD analysis project Ga0075749, IMG submission 68441) | Microgenomates (Amesbacteria) bacterium GW2011_GWB1_47_19 | reverse complement strand
GGGGCTTAAAACAGCGTCCCGGAAAAATATGGCGGAAAAATCAGTAAAAGTCGGCAGGTGTTTCCGGTAATTCGGCGGGTTCCTGGGGCTGAGGGGTAGTACCGGCGTAGAAACGCAGGGTATCGGGGTCATCTGGGGTGACTTTGGCGACGGACTGGAGGGTAGTTGGTTTATTGGTCGAAGCGATGGGGGACAGCGGGTCGGGTTTCGCGGACTCCCCTGATTGTCTTTTGTCTTTAGATTTTGTCTTTCTGATACAAGCTGCATTTGCATTTGCATTATCAAGGCGCGCGTTCTTATCGCGTTTATATCGCGTTCTGAGCGCGTTTTTGTTCTTAGGTCGTTTATTTTTCTCGTACTTACGAGAGTACTCAATTAGAAACTTTGCCACTAAGCGCCCAAAATGCTCGTCACAAGTGCCAATTATGAAGCGTTCCAAAACAGCATCTTTTACCGTCGTCCATTTGTCCAAAGAGATGTGGGCGATTGAGGCCAATTCCCGGTCGTCATTAGGTAGAGTGGCGCGTGGAATCTGGTCCCAGGCTTCGCATAAGAGATACATGTATGCTTTGACCTCATCGCCGGACATGGCCAGGACGTGGCGGGAGCCTGACCAGTTTTTGGCATAAAGAGGGAAGTACGGGGCTTTCATACTGGTCTGTTCCTTTAAAAAGCTCCACCGCCCTGTGACCGGACAGGCATCAGGGGGTGGCCTTTTTGGGGAATGCCTTATCCTTACGGCGTCGGCATCAGCAAATTTTTAAGCGTGTGACTTGTCCGGTCACGCCATTAATATACTCTTTTACTTCAACCGCGTCAATGCGCTTTTTATTGCCGCCTCTTTCCTCAACCCAGGCTCCCACTTCTTCCCCCAGTCTATCTTGCGCTTCTTCTTCGCCTCCTGGAGAAGATACAGGGCCATGAACTTCCCGGCCGCCTGCGCCGCATCCAGGGCTATCATCTGGGCGGCCTTTTTGCTGACCCCGTGTTCCCATGAAGCCGAGCAGATGACCGTATCGTAGACCGCCTTCTCGATATCCCCGGCCTTCATCCCCGCCTCCAAGGTATCACAAACCTCTTCTTGAAATAATACTCAAAGGCACCGACCTGGATAAAGGCCGACTTAATCACCGCATCGACACTGGCAAACCCAAAACCAGGATGTTCCGGCGCAATCTCAAGATAGCACGACGCATTTCTGAGCACCCGGTCCAGCCATTTGATGCCAAAGGAGTCCTTCGCCCCGGCCGCGATAAGCAGGTATTCGGATTTGCGCCCGTATTCGGTTCGGCCGAAAACCTTGACCTGGATACCGATGTTTAAGATAACCGCCTCAAACAGTATCATTTTATTTTTCCACCCTCATTAGGTGGCACTTGAAAACAACATCTTCTACAAGGATTGGGGCCGGGTTCCCAAACTGCGGACCTTGGCATAATCCGCCTGTCTTATAGCGTAAACACTTGGTAGCGCCCCCCATACAGACATATTTCCGTGGCTTCGGCCCAAAAATATATTCTGCGATATCAATGCCATAGGTTGAGCGGCAGGCCGCAACCACATCCTCAATAATGGAGCGAAGGCAGCTCTTTTCATAATACGCCGTTTCGTTCAAACCATCGAAATGCTTTCTAATTTCAGACAGTTTACCCATACATCCCACCTGTTCGTTAAGACTTTTCGTCATTTTATTCCCCCTTGATAATCGACAAATCAATATCCGCCATCCACCCGTAGGTGTCCGCAACCTTCTTCTTAATCCGATTCCTTATCACGCCGGCCTTAACCGGGGTCTCGGAATACTGAACATAGAAGACACCGGCCTCCAGGATATCACCCGCCCGCCTGATGTTGATATCATATTCACCAAGGCTCGTGTCATAACTGCACTTCTCTTTGTGAATTCTGGAGAAATACCAATCCTTAACGATGATATATTTTTCATTCTCGCAAACAACATCAACTTGCTCAGAAACAAACTCGTTCTGGTAGATGCTCCGCTGAAAGGCGTACAAAGAAACCTTGTAATGCCAAAGTTTCCTCCCAGAGAGAATAATCTTGGGCTCCAGTTCCGCCCGAACCTGCTGTTCTGTCTCATTCGCCACCTGTTCTAAGGCGCCCTTTAACGAATGACTGTCCGGCATCCCCAGCTCTTCCATAATCTTTTTGCATCGTTCGTCTGTCACTCCTGAACCTCCTTTAAAATTGTATCACATGCATTCCTGATACTCTGTAACCAATGCCGCTTCTCCTCCCCGCCATTCAGGGCCGTCCGCACGCTGTCCTGGAAGCGCTGTTTTCCCCATCCTGCGTGGACCTGATAAAGGTCCAGCCCCATTTCTTTCATGGCCGCCAACGCTGAATCGACTTCCGTCTTGGTCTCCTGGAGCCGCTTGTTCACCCGCTCGGTCTCAAGAATTCGCTCGTCAACGGTTTTCCTCAACGTCTTCGATATTCGATAGCCTAGGTCGCGGTCGAGCACCCGGGTCTCCAGCCAGTCTCGCCAAAACTTCGTCTTATCTTTGTCATCATACTCTTCCCGCTTAACCTTCACCCGGCACATCATAACGTATTTGAGGAGTTGTGTGGGCTCCGGGATTTCCCGATAGGGGGCCTTCTTCTTAGTATAGAGCTTCGCCCCATTGACGCTCGCCCACAACAACCCGCATTGNGCCGATGAAATCCTGGCGCGAGACCTTAATCTCATACCCGGAATAGAGGGGGTGCGCCCAGCTCCGGTTCATTGCCCAACCGTCGAGGATTCCGAATTTATAACCCTGGCTCGGACCGTCCTTGCATTCGGGAATGTAAACGTCCTCCGCGTGCTTGGCGGCCAACAGACGTTGAATATCATTGGAGGTCATAGCTTTTTTACTTTCGCTTCAACATAAAGCAAGCATCCCTGCGTCTCCTTGATGAACCCCCCGCGAGTATTCGCACTCGCCAACTCGGAGTCCGTGAAATTAAACCAACCTAAATCCCTCGCCCGCAACCATTGGTTCTCGGATAAGAAAAAACAAATTTTGTTTTTCTCTCTATTGGAGCCGGCCATTATTTTTATCAGCTCAGTCTTGTCGTTCATTTCCAACCCCTTCTTCGCTTTCAGCCCTTGTATCGCAACCCTCACAAGGATTGTCCATCACACAAAGACAAGCATCGTTATGCGGGCAAGGCTTGAGGTTCGAAGCGTATTGTGATTTCTTTTCCATGAGAGAGCCTATGAAACTTCCTTGCCGGCCGCCCTATCGAACGTGAAAGTAACGGGCGACCGCGGGGGCTCCCAATCGAATGTCCCTTGGGTATTAGCGTGGAGGAAACCCAGATTTCCATTCTCCCCCTCGATGGATATCTTAATGACCTTGCTTTTCATTCCATACCCCCTGCTTAACGGCCTTCCTGATTTCGTCGTAATAGACGGTCATCGTCTTAATACTTTTCGGTATTCTCGCCGGCTTAGTGAGTTTCTGCAACAAAGGAATACGGATAGACTGCGCCTCATCATTCGTCTTATTGATTGAAAGCGCTTCCGGCCAAGGGCCAGGATGGTTCATTATTGCTCCCACTTAAAAAGCTGTTTTACGGAAGCGATTACTACGAACGAAACTACCGTATCGTCAACGCTTACGTTTTTTGTTATTTTAAAAGTTCTTCCTGGCCGGTAATCGTCGTCATGTTTAATCTCTCCCTTTTTAATTAAGGACTTGCTTATTGTCTCCCCCATGTTTTTTGGCTCGGTAATGTTTTTACATTTTCCATATTTTATGAGCCACTTAAAAAACATGTCTGTGACTTTTATGAGTGTGTTGTCGCTAACCACCTTTAGCACCCCTCCTTTTCTTCGTTCACTCCGCTTATCACGCGCTCCCCCTGCCAACATTCTGCATACGGACAAGCGTAAGAAGCTCTGTCGTCGTTAATACTGTTATCACGACAGATAACCGCCTGGTTCTTAATAACTGCAACAGGAAAGTGCTTTTCTTGTCTTAGAAAATTATTGCTCGTAATGACCTGCCCATCGCACCTTGCCGGCTTTTGAAGCAGACAGACCGTGAATTTCATACCCGCTCCTTGCAGTTTTTATCATAATCACAAAGCCCGCTCCCTGGATTCTTATACCCGCAGTCTGGATGCGCACACGGAATTCTAAGAGCGGCAGATTCACCGACATAAACCTTTTCCGAATATGGGCAAGCCGAAAGCAGTGGGTTCGCCACGGTCTCTGGACTAGCACTAATCGGATGCATGCAGACGAACAAATCGACCATCCGATTCTCTTCTGTGCAATAGGTCGGCACCCGCTTACGCTGTTCGCAGGTCGGAGCACCGATAAGACCGCATAAAAACATCTTGTTCATTCCAGACCCTCACTTCTGCAAATCATTAAAAACCTATTGAAACCTTCTTCGTATTTTGAATCCCCCGTAAATTCTGGGGAAAGAATAAATGCATCGAATACTTTCCGATACTTATCCTTCTTCTCTACTCGCCACTCCGGAAATGGACAGCGCGTGAAAGCTTTGATTGCAGCGGAAGGAACACTGGGCTTCCCATCGCACTTATAAATCGGACAGGGGAATCCATCATACCTCAAACGTTCGCATTTGAAGCAATCTTGACAGACGCTATGAACAATGGTTTCGACCGGCGCCGATTCTTCTGCTGGCCTGAAAAACAAATCCTTTCTAAAAAGCGTATCGCTTCCAACGATAGGGCAAGCATTATCATATGCCGCATGCTTACCTTCCGGCTGGCCGCAGTTTGAACAAATCTTTTTATCCGCCATTTGTAAATCCTTTCGTTAAAGAAAGGCCCAGGTTTCCTCGGACCTTTACCCATCGGAGGACGGGATAGGGATAGGACCAGAAGATTATATTTTGTGTTCGCCCTCGACTTGGCGTTTCTCGCGGTCGGTCGTTCGCTTATTGAGCCACATCAGAGCCTCTTCAAGCTTTGTGATTGCGATAGCATTCTCGCGGCACTTAAATTTCGAGTCCTGATAAAACTGAATGCGCTGGCGGCATGCGTCGATAACTGTTTCGACAAAAGCCCCGTTCGGTTCTTTTCGTTCAGTGCCGCGACCAAGCGGGCCTTCCTGCCATTTTATTTCAAGACCAACCCCATGCACGGCCCCACCCGGGCCTTCCTGCCATTTTATTTCAAGACCAACCCCATGCACGGCCCCACCCGTAGGGTTTTTGTCTGGGTCTGTCCAGTTTTCCGCTTTGTAATCTGCTAACATTTTTATTCCTTTTGTTTACGACCTCGACCCCGACCTCGACCTCGACCCCGACCACGACCCCGACCTCGACCACGACCCCGACCACGACCCCGCTCTATATTTATTTTTTTTTATTGCGTACATGCTCGACCTATTTGAGAATAGTAAAACTCTCAATCATGCCGATTTGCACATACAAATCATTGGGAAGCTCCTGGGCGTCCTTCCAGTTTGTATCGACAAACGAGCCGGTCTCATAAACAATTTTTGGCGAAGAGAGCTTGATGCACGTTTCGTTCATGCCCTCAAGCTTTCCGGTATAAATATAGTTCGCACAGAACGTGGTAATAGTTTTACCAAGAAGGGCAACCAAACCCTCGGATTCGACTTCGACAACTTGAGTGGGAAGCATTTTCATTGAAACTCCTTTGTGTTTATGTTTTATCTCAACCTGCAAATAGAACAAACCCTTGCTCCAGACGGCAGCGTAATCACCGGCCCGAAGCAGTACGGGCAGAACCCAATCGCGTGCGCGACCTTTCGGAACCAGTATTTAATTTTGTAGCGCATACCTCAAACTCCCCAGGCTTTCGTTCAATTCCGTTCTGAATCCAAATGCACTTGTCGCCGTTTCCGTGATGATAAAGTCGAACATGTTTGACGCAGATAACATGCCTTCGCCCCCAAATGGTTTCCGCCTCACGGCTGTTTCCGCATTCATCGTGGATGCTCAACGATTTTTCCTTTGCCGGTCAACATATCCGATAAGCTTGGTCTTAACCTCATCCCAGGAGTTCGCGCTAAACACCGCCCACGCTCGGTTGTGACGAATAAGCAGATGCTTATCGTATTCACCGGAGTTCTTCGGGACAATCAGGCGCCCTTCGACGATTATGGTATTGAACGCCCGCGGGTAGAAACGGGCAACCAGCGGGACAAGTTCTTCACCGCTTATCATCTGAAGCCTCCTCGATTCCAACCACCTTCTTGCCTTCAGGGGTGGCCTCAAGGATTGCCAGAGCAGCGCTAACTTGCCCGCGCATTTTCTCGACTTCGCCGGCAAGTATCGTCACCGTGTCGGTAAGAACCAGGAGATTCTGGCGCATGCCTAGAACATGATTCTGTAAATTGAACGGTAGTTGTTCCATGGATTAATCCTTGTCGTTATCGAGGAACTTAATCAAGGCCGCGTTCACAACCCACATTATCGACCGGCCGGTTTTGCGGCAATAGTCTTTAACTCGCTTGAGAAGCGAGCGGTCTATTCGAGTGCTGAATTCTTGGAGTTGTTGCATAGTTCCTCGTAACCTTTAAGGTAATTGACGACCGCCTCGGAAAACCCGTCGATGTGAACCCACGGCCCGTATCCGACGCCGTTCTTTGCCGACGCTACGTTTAGCATATAGGCCAAGCCATTCGGCTGCGGAACAGGAGTCGAAGATTGTTCATCCGAGATAACGACCAGGCGCTCAGGTTTTAACTGATTCATGGCATAGAAAACAGCGGAGCCAAGTTCCGTGCCACCATGCGGCTGCGACTGAACAATCGCGTCCCTCAACGCAAACCCATGGCGTGATGGTATGGTCACTAACTGATTTGAGAATGTCACGATTTCGATTTCATCGCATACCTCCCGGAGAACCATCGCCAAGCCGCATGCCGCGTCGATACGCTTCAGGTCTGATTTATCTGATATTTGCGAATCCATCGAACCAGACACATCAACTAAGAGCGCTGTCTTACCGAGGAGTTTGGAATTGTTCTCCAGGTTCTTGAGCATGGCGACCTCAAGTTCGGGCTCCATCGCCGGGGCAAACCGGGCGGCGGATATGAATCTGAACGGCAACACCCACTTGTAATCGGCGCCCAGGATTGCGGACTTCACGATTTTCCGGTCAACCTTGGCCTCTTCCATGTTCCGGATATTTTTGAGAAGCGCCATGGCCCCGAGCTTCCCTTCGGCAATTAAACGCTCCCAGGTCTCCTTCTTGTCGGCACCGGCCGAAAGATTGGTCTCCCAGGTGTCGGGGGTGGCGAGCTTGTTTTCGGCGACGCGCTTGAAGAGCTCCTGCTGGTCGATGGTCTTAGGTTTCGCATGGGAGATAAACAGAACATCGCGGAGTTTGACGGCCCCATCCCGGTTATATTTCGCAAGCGAATATTCATCGAATTTGCAGAACGCCCGCGCCAAACCCTTTTTAACTTGGGCGGAAACCGTCTGGTCCTTATCGTCCTTGAAATAAATGGACAGAAACTCCGTCATTTCATCCGGGCGCTGAATCACGGAAACCAGAGTGTCTGCAACAAGATGTTTGTGGGTGGCGAGTATCGCCATCGTGCGTACGATAAGCAGCGGAACGTGCCTGAGTTTCCCGTTCATACGGGCTTCAATGGCAATCGCCTGAGCGACCTCGGGCTTGACCTTTGAAACCAAATCGATAATACGCTCGGAAATCGAAACCCCGTCCTCATAGAATTCTTTTTCCCAGAGCATGCAGGACATTACGGACCGACGCAATTCGGCCTCTGCGGTAATGCGGACAGCCGGCGCGCCCTCATTGGTCCTTACCGGAGGAAGCTTGGGCCTCTTGTTGAGTGTTGCCATCGACGCTCCTTTCTAATAAATGCCAGGGAACAAACGAGAGACGGGCTTTTTCTAACCAAAATAGAAGGAACCGTCCTCTACGCCACCGGCGGTTTTAAAACATCCGAGGAACATGCGAATACGGGTATTTTCGCGTACTAACCGCTATACTACAACCATCACTGATTGCACGGGAGTTGAACCCGTGGTCTCGTTCATGCAAGAAGTAACCGCACTCTTTCGCCATCGGAATAAATAAAAGTAACGGGAACAGACGCAAACGGAAATTTTAGCGCTCTACCAACTGAGCTATCCGCCATTTCTGACGGAGACGGACTTGAACCGCCGACCTCTTCATTAGAAGTGAAGTAACCGTTCGCTACGCCACGCTACAAGTTTTCAATGAGCTGTTCTTAAGATAGTACATCATGAAAGAAAATGCAAGTAATTTCTTTTAATTTCTTTCTTTTTCCCCTTGCATATTCTGCTTTCTCGCATTATATTGTAAGCATGAATAAAAAAGAACGCCTAACCGTCGAGGCCATAAT
>Ga0075749_112_pt1 | contig 16751 bp, 13 predicted proteins | sample RifGroB1_FD_68441 | JGI IMG/M metagenome (GOLD analysis project Ga0075749, IMG submission 68441) | Microgenomates (Amesbacteria) bacterium GW2011_GWB1_47_19 | reverse complement strand
GCTCCGGCGGTAGGATTCGAACCTACAATCTTCTCCTTAACAGGGAGCCGCGATACCGTTTCGCCACGCCGGAATATAAATTATCAAAGCTCGTGCCCAATTATACCGCGATTTCTCCGATATTCATCCCGATTTATAATTGACTGCCCCTCCCCTCCGGCGTAATATCTGCCCCATGGCGGCAGAAAAATTACGATGCCGCCAATAATCTTACCCTGGATTTCATTCGCCACCTGCTCCATACGAAATAATTCGAAAAGGCTTTAAAAACTTGTCATTATAGCCAGTACTTGGGATAATCCGCCGGCAGCAGCCCCTCTTTTCCGAACCTCAAATCCACTTCCGTCATTCGTGTCACCCGTTCCGGCAGGCTGGTATCAAACTTCTCTCCCAACCCGAGAAACCTGATCAGTGTATATGCCGGCACCCCGTCATTAAACCGGAAAATCTTGAGTACCTGGGCATTTTGCGGCACTTCCGTCCCCCGGCAGATATACAATATGTTTCTCTTCCCCAGCTTCGGGCAGTCAGACGGCATCTTAAACCGCAAATTTCTCCACCCCGCCACCCGTTCCCAATCATATTCACCTGCCCCCTCTTCCAATCTTAAATCCCTCCTGAACTCCTCCGGGTCAATCCTGTTATAAAACGCCCAATAAACATATTGGTCACGCGATATCGCCGCCCCCTCATAATCCCCCAACATACCACTCGCCGTCTGTACCATCTCTTTTGTCCCGCCGTCGCTGTACCACGGCCTAAAATAATTTTTATGAACTATATAATAGTCGGCCACCACCGCCAGGTTCACAACTATCGCTACAGCCGCCAGTCCCGTCACCACCTGTCGCACCCTGCTGTTTCCGATTTTCTCTGTAATTACCCACCATCCGTACCCGATCAGCATCACTATCCCCGGTAGAGCCGCCTCATGCCTCAGCAGATGATAATTCTCGTTACTCACAGCCGCCGGGATCGTCCCCACCAGCCACCACCCCACTGCCGCCCACCATATTTTATTAGCTCCCTGCCGGCTCACCAACCCCGCCAGAATCAGTGGTAAAAAAACCAGTAGCAAGGGTCCGACCTGGATAAAATTAAATCTTGGCCGCGGATCCCCGCTAACGAACAAATATCCCGGATTAAAATAGGTTATATATCTCTCTCCTATGTCCGCTACCGCAGCGACTGCCTTGTTGTGAAACGCCCGGGTTACCCATAGCGGCTGCCGCCATTCCGCCTGTCCGTCCTCCCTGATTCTGTCGAGAGTCTGCGTCTTTAGCTCCGGCGCCCTGGCCACCCAGGATATTGTCTGTCCGGTCCTTGCTCCTGCACCTTTGGCCAACATCCCCCACCCCCCCGCAATTAAAAGTCCCGCCATCGCCGCTGTCAAAAAATACTTTTTCTTCATTACCCCCCACCCTGCTGTCCCCGCCGCCAACGCCATTACCATCCACCTGGCAGTCGGATAAGTAAGTTCCGCCCATATACCGAAAACCACCGCCGCCAATATGTATCCGCGTCTATTTTTCATGCAGACCAGTACCGTTATCGTCAAAAGTAACATTGTCAATCCCAAATTCACTTCATACGCTCCCCGCGACATCCAGATATGCCAAGGCATCACCGCCATTACCGCAGCAGAGTACCGTCCCACTTTCGGCTTACCCGACAACTTCCACCCCAAAACTCCTATCAATGCCACCGCCAGCACCCCCGCCACCGCACTGGCAAGCCTGGTTGATATCTCGGATAATCCGCCCAACTTCACCCACAACGTCGACGCAAATGCGTACCCCGCCGGCTTGTAATCTCCGTTGCTGGGAAAATACACCGGCCACAAATTTCCGTATTCGTCTCTGCCTCCCGATAGCAGGCTGTAAGCGTAATAGCCGTTAGCCGCCTCGTCCATATCCATTTCTGCCGGGTACTTGCCGATTACCCAAAATCGCAACCCCGCTGCTAAAAGCAGTATTCCCACCCACACCCAAAATATTTTCTTCATGCTTGCCCTTCCGTAGTTCCGATGTACATCGGAACGAAGGAGGGTCTGTCAATCTAAATAATCCTGCAATTTTTTTCTCCGGGAAGGATGTTTTAATTTTCTCAGGGCTTTGGCCTCAATCTGCCTTATTCTTTCCCGGGTCACCCCGAACTCCCTTCCCACTTCCTCCAGTGTCATTGGGTTCTTTCCGTCCAGCCCGAAACGCATTCTCAACACTCTAGCTTCCCTGTCCGTCAATGTAGACAATACTTCCTCAATATTCTCTTTAAGAAGCTCCCTGGAAGCCGCTTCAATAGGTGAGGGTTGCGATGTATCGGCAATAAAATCTCCCAGCATCGAATCTTCCTCGTCTCCCACCGGGGTCTCCAGGCTGGTTGTATCCTGGGCGATTTTCAGTATTTCCCTTACCCTGGTAGCCGTCATTTCCCCCATGGTTTCGGCAATTTCTTCCGCTGTCGGCTCCCGTCCCAGGCTTTGCATCAGCTGCCTCTGGATCCGAATTAGCTTATTTATAGTTTCCACCATATGTACCGGTATCCGGATTGTCCGTGCCTGGTCGGCTATTGCCCGTGTAATCGCCTGCCGTATCCACCAGGTGGCATACGTCGAGAATTTATACCCCTTCCGCCAGTCGTACTTCTCCACCGCCCGGATCAGCCCCTGGTTCCCCTCCTGTATCAGATCGAGTAAAGACAATCCCCGCATTACGTATTTCTTGGCTATGGATACGACCAAACGCAGGTTGCTTTCAGTCAGTTTCCGCTTCGCTCTCCGGTCTCCCTTTTCTATCCTTTGCGCCAGGCTGATTTCCTCCTCCGGTTTCAACAGCGGTATCTTGCCGATCTCCCTCAGATACATTCTTACCGGATCGGTTGTCGCGCCCACTTCCAGCTTTGTCAAGGCTTCTATTTCCTTATCTAGCTCGGCCACGGCCTTCTCGTCTATTTCCAGGTCTTCCTCGGATACCGTCTCAAATACATCCACTCCCTGATCTAGCAGTTTAAAAAACAATTCGTCCAGCTCCCCGATCTTATCCTCTGCATCGGGATAAACCTCCAGAATTTCATCCAGCGTTAAAAAACCCTGGTACTTCCCCTTCGCCACCAGTTGCTCGGATTCCTTGGAAAGTTTTAATGCCTTCGCCATATAAAAAAGGCCTGTGTCAAATCGGCAGGCTTTGTGCTGGCCGAAATGTCATGGTCCCTATAACTGACCGCAATATACCAGCTTATCCGTTTTTCGTCAACACCGCCAGCCTCCGGGTCAGCTTCATCAGCTCCTTTTTGTCTTCCTGATTTTTCACCTCATTAATTCTTTCCCTTATATTCAGCTCCTCCAGTTCATCTACGGCATCCTGCCACTCCTTTTCCGCACCCTCTTCCTCAAAATAATCCTCGACCAGCATCAGCCCCTCCACCTTACTTCTCAACTCCGCCGGTAAACCCTTGATCAGAGTCACCGTCTTTTTACCTCCTCCCTTCTTCTCCTCCAGTTCTTCCGCCACTTTCAGCCAAAACTGTGTCTTCATCCATCCCCTGACCGGTTCCCCGATAATCCTATCTATCCACCCCTGCCTCAGGGCTATCCCCACGATATATTCTTCCAACACCTCCCTCCTCGTTTTGATTTTTTCCTCACTGGAGTTTTGAATTTGTTTTGTGATTTGTGGATTTGAATTTTGAATTTTCGCCATTTGGTGGCGAACATCCTCTTCGCCCACCCCCAAAACCTGTGCCAGCTTCTGGATATAGTGCGCCTTAACAATATCATCCGGAATCCCCGACCAGAGTGGTATCAATTCCCTTGATATCTTTCCTTTCCCCACTCCGTCCAGCCCGAACCGGGATACCGCCGACTCCAGGTAAAAATCGTAAATCGGTATTGCCCCCCCTACCGCCGCCCGCCATCCTTTGGGGTCTTCGATTCCCCAGTCCCCCGGATCTTTATACTTTTTAGGATTTAGGGTTTCGGATTTTGAGTTTAGTATCTTTACCACCACTCCGGCTTTTTCTGCCGTCTCTATTCCTCTTCTGGCGGCCACATCTCCGGCCACATCAGCATCCAGCGCCAACACGATCGTCCCCGCATATCTTCTCAGCAGGTCTACTTGTTTCTCAGTCAGTGCCGAACCTTTCACCGCCACCGTGTTTTTCACCCCCGCCTGCCAACTGGCAATCATATCCAGTTCCCCCTCTACCACCACCGCCTCCCCAGTGGTTTTTATCTCCGTCTTATTCGAATCCAGTCCGTATAGCAGGTCACTCTTGTGATATATCTCCGTCTCCGGTGTATTTACATACTTCCCGGACTTTTCGTCCCCCCCGGGCATCACCCTTCCCGCAAATCCGACAATCTGCCCCCGGTGATTGGTCAGCGGAAACATAATCCTGTTCCTGAACCTGTCGTAATATCTCTCACCTCGGATTACCAGCCCTGCTCTCTCCAAATCCTCGGCCTTGTGCCCCTTCTTTCCTGACAGGTAACCGATTGCATAGTCCCACCCCTCCGGCACATACCCCAGCTTAAACTTCTCCACAGCTTCACTTTCAACCCCCCGTTTTTTTAAATAATTTCGAGCTTCCTCTCCCGTCTTATGCTTTACCAATAAATAGTGGTAAAACTCCGCCGCCAGGCTGTTTATTTTCACCAGTTTTTCTTTTATTTCTTCTGTCTGCGTCGGCCTATAGGATTCCAGTTTCACCCCCACTCTGTCTGCCAGGGTTTTCAGCGCCTCCCCGAATTCCATCCCTTCCATTTTTTGTAAAAAGGAATACGCATCCCCTCCCTCGCCGCACCCGAAACATTTAAATATCTGCAGTTCCGGATTGACCATAAACGACGGGGTCTTTTCCCCGTGGAACGGGCACAATCCCTTAAAGTTCCGTCCGGCTTTCTTCAGTGGTACATACTCGGTAACGAGCTGTACCATGTCCACCTTGCTCTTCACTTCCTCAACTTGGTCCGCCATTCTACCCCGATTATATCCCACCCACAAATTACTTCATTGACATGCCTCCTATTATTCTTTCGTACTTGACAAATAATGTAAAGAGTATAATATAATGGCAAGAAGATAAAATAATGAATTACATTGCCTCCATTACTTCCCAAGGCCAGCTCACCATTCCCAAACCCATCAGGGATAAATATTCACTCCATAATAGGGCCAAAGCCATTATTAAAGACACCGGAACTATAATTGAAATTCGTCCCCTACCCCACCGGGACATTCTTTCTCTTATGGGAATATTACATGATAACCCCGTCGTAAAGGCCAATCGGGGTAAACCTTCCCAACAAATAATCGACGAGGAAAGTGCAGCTTTCGAAAAAGCTATTACTGATAATGTGGTTAAAGAAATGGGCCTCCCCCCACGGAAAAAATGATCTCGTATCAACTCGATACCAATACCCTTTTTCGTTTCCTCACCAATGATATCCCCAGACAACGATCTCAAGTCGAAGACCTTATTCGAAAAGCCAAACGACATCAGGTTACTCTCCATGTCTGTGAACCTATATTCATCGAAACCGCGGTGACATTAAAAAATTACTTCAAATATCCTAAAAATAAAATTGTTGACCTGCTTGGTTTACTGATCAATTCTTCGGAATTAACAATCGAAAACCGTCAGCTCCTCATCAAATCCCTAGATACTTACGCTGATCATGCACTCGACTTCGTCGATTGTGTTCTGCTTATCCGCACCCAAACCTTAAACCATCGACTGTTTTCCTTCGACCGTCACCTCCTCTCCCTAACCTAATAAAGCCAAGCCCGCCCCCGCCAACTTTTCACCATTTACTATCTACTATTTCCGCCTCAATTCTTTCCGACTTTTCTATTCTTCCCTCCCACACCATTTTCCCGTTCAAATTCAACTTGTACGGAAAACTCCCCATCCCCGGCTGGTGTCGGACCAGTATCCGATATCTGTCGATAAATTCATCTTTGGGAAGAATATATTCCACCACCGCCTCGGTCTTCTTGCCAGCCGACACCACCGCCCAAAATCCGATAATTCTATACCTCTCCCTTTCCTCCTCCACCCAAATCCCCTCACTTAATTTTTGCCGCAGTGACACCGGTCCCGCAAAATCACCCACTCCCACAGGTCTCAATTCCTCCCCGCTCACACTCACACTCACAACTTCGGCATCTCCTGGCACCACTATCCGTACGTAATCTACATAATCCCCGCCCCAGAAAAACGGTTTGACCGAATACTTAAACGGATTTTCGTTCACCCACTCGATCCGCAACTTGTCTATTATCTTATCTTTCTCTGTCTTTACCTCCAACTCTATCTCTCTTTGGACGCAGCAGTTAGCCTTATTTGCCCCCAGGTTCGTCTCTACCATATATAAGTAATCTCCGTAATACTCCCCCCACCTTCCGTCCCACCCCCACTGTTTTACCTCCCCCTCCAGTGCGGCGTCTTTAGTCCAGATCATAATTTCCCCCCGGTCCAGTTCAGTCTTGATTATTCTTGCCAGTTTGAAAATCTCCGCCGGTTTGGCTGATTTTGCCCTCTCCCAAAGTGCTGTTCCCGCCGCTCCCAGGAAATCCCGCTTTTGTGTCGACCCCGGCTCCCAATCCATTTCCGCCTCCGCCTGGGCCAGGCTATATAAATTTTCTCTGGTCACCGTCTGATCATACGAATATACTTTCACCTGCCCGAATACCCCCACTATTTGATTTATCAGTTTCAGGTTAACGGCAATTATCCCGTCCACTTTCTCTTCCCCTCCCTGCTCAAAAAACCATGCGACTGTGGCTGCTGCCGACGCAAAATCTATATCCCAGTTGCTATCCCTAAGCTTCCACCATCCCTGACGGAATGCCTCCTGTACCGGATACGGAGGTTCCACATGCCCCGGTAGTTTTCCGTCCGGAACATAAATGTCCTGCACCGTCCAGTCTGCCAGTCCCCCATCCTTAAACTTCACCCTGACATAACTTCCCGCAAAACCTCCCGAAGGCCGCAGTTCTGTGCTGTTCTGCAGTAGCACTATATATGTCTTATCATCAACCCATTTAGGCAGCCTATCCACAAACGGTAGCCCCGCCGCGCACCACCTGAACATTCCCTGCCATTTTTTAAAATCCCTGGGCCTGTTTTCCGTTATCCCCCGCATCACTTTTATCGCACTTACCCCGCACCCTCCACCCGCTCCCAAGACCAATAATATCACTGCACTACAAACCAAAAACCACTGTTTTTTCATCTTTCCATAATATTCTATCCGACATTACAACTTATACACCCGGTTATTTTCGTCATCATACAGAATTATTACATTATTTAAATTTGGAATTTGATTGAAAATTGAAAATTTAAAATTGGTCATTAATTTATTTACTATCACATAATCCACCCCTATATTTCTCAGAAGTGCGTCCGTCTCCGGGCTCGGCCACTCCTGATTGAGTTTCTCCAGAAGTTTTTCCCGCTCCGGCGGCACAAAACCCGAATAGCCGTTCAACAGATACTTCCCATGTTTCAGGCTGTAAAGCATTCTGTCCGGCTCAATATTTTCGTCCCCCGCCGGCAGTTCCACGATCACTTTCCCCGGCTGCTTCCCCAGCCAACGGTACACCGCCGGATATTCTGCCGGTTTTAGCAAATTACGGTAATTTGTCAGCCTTGTACCCCCGGTAACTGCCACAGCCATTACTCCGAACATCCCGATTATTTTCCTGATTTTTAAATTAGGATTTGATTGAAAACTCTTCAGGCTCAATGCAATCAGGCCTGAAGCTGCCCATGCACTCACCCACAGCCACCTCGACGGCACCCTGAACGCTTGTATCCCCGGCACCAGGTAGTACGCTGCCGCATAGGGTAGCGGCACCGGGTATCTCCCTCCGATTTTCACCGTTTTATCCTGCCATTTCAAGACCGGCCCCATCGCCATAACCAAACTAATAATCAATACTATTCCCAACCACAAACTATCTTTTTTATATTTTGACCTTTGAATTTGATTAAAAATTATTAGCAGTGATACTGCTAAAAGAACATAGAGTCCCGGGCTGGCAAACCTCTCCCCCAACTCGTTCACACTCATTCCTCCGTGCGCCGCATCCCGGATCGTCCTCACAAACCCCATTTCCCGGCTCACAGCCCAGTAGGCTCTCAACGGCGAAAACGCCACCATCCCAAACAACAACCCCCCCGTTAGTATTTTATTAATTGGTAATCTTATTTTGAGCACTGAGTATTGAGCACTGAGCACTACTAAAGCAAAATACACCGGCAATATGCTCTCCCAAGCCTGCACCCCGAGCAATGTTACCCCGGTGTACAATTTCCAAGTCTTCTTGTCCGCCGTCCATGAACTGACTAGCCATACGCCCGCCAGCCAGTACTGCATGCTCCACATCTGTAGATGCACCTGGTAATGCCACCTCACCTGGGACATCCCCAACGCCACTGCTCCGGCCGCCGCCGCCCATCTGTTTCCGGTCATTTTTCTCCACCATCCGTATACCACCGCCATCGTCAACACCTGTCCCAATACCATAACCGTCCCCGCCGCCACCGCCGGGTTACCGGTCAGTTTCACCGGCAGCCAAGCCCACAAAGCGGAAACCATTTGCAGCTCCGAATAGGCCAATACGTGTTTATATGGATAAAATATGTTTCCGTCGAACAATCCCTTACCCCCACCCGAAATTACACCAGACGGTAACCTGTTAATAGTCTGGTTCATTATCCAAATCAGCAATACCCCATCCTTGCCGTAATCCGCCACCCCCCCCGGCCGGACCACCGCCGGCCACACGCTCCACAATCCGATCCCGATAACTAATGCTATCGCCGCTATCTCCCCGGCCGGACTTTTACTTTTGATATCTCCCATACTACTACACCGAAAATAATTGCCGCCAGCAGTTTCGGATGATAATCCAACTGCGGCAATACCGCCATCGTGCTTACCGCTGCTATAGCCACTGCCCCCTTTTCCATCCCCCGCTCTTTTGCCGCTAAAAATACCCCGGCCGCCAGGGGAATCATCGCCGGATAAAAATATCTCAGATCAGAAATTATATTCACCGGCCAGGACGGTAAAACCAGACATACTCCTAGGCTAACTAATCCCAGTAACCCCGTATCTCTGTTACTTTGTTTCTTTGTCACTTTGAAATTCAAAATAATCACCCCTATCCCCAATACCGGCCACAACAGATACTCGGACACCAGGGCTGTCGCCATTTTTCCCCACCCTCCGGGAGTAAATACTAATGTCTTTACGAAATTCCAGTCATCCGTTAAAAACGCCGGATCACCCCGCCACCACCCCAAAGACCCCGGGTACACCGGATTACCCGTCAATATCCAGTTCCGCCCGTACCACCATCCCCCAAAAATCACTATTCCCAAAATACAAATCGCCGCCCCCCTCAAAGTAACCTTCTCCCACATTCTTCTGCCGTAAAACAGGAGCAGCACCCCCGCAAACAATACTCCGGAAAATTTCGTCCCCACCAGCATCCCCAAAACAGCTCCCGTCGCCACCCAGTATCCTAAAGTCTTTTTCGGCTCCCGCAGGAATATCCAGGCGACAGTCCACCATACCGCCAGCCAGATATCTACCGTTTGTGTCAACAAAAGGCGGAGTACCGACGGCCACATCCCCACACTTATCCCGAACACTGTTGCCAACCCCGTCCCCAACCCCAGTCTCTTCCCCGCCTCCCTGACCGCCAGCACCAATATTATCCATCCCAGTACATTAAACAGGTTCAGCGGCAACCCCGTTATCATCATTACCGCCTGCATGGCTTCACCTGCTCCCGGATAATACAATCCCGGTGCTGTCAGTTTGTTTTTTTGCCACAATTCTCCTGCAATCACCATCCGCGCCAGCGGAATATGGTACGCCAGACTGTCCCCCTCCCCCGGCGGAGTCACCCACCCGAAATACCCGTAATATACTGCCGCCAATACAACCGCAATCGTAAAAAACCTCATCCCCGTCCTCCCCAGACAGTCATATACAACGCCAAATCCCAAACCGAGCTAAGCACTATCAGCAATTTTACTCCCCTAGTTAATTTTCTTTCTCCGAAAACATAAAGCAGCAATATATACGCAAACGGCATGAGGTCCAACATATACCTGGCACCCACCTGTACCCAGCCATGCCAATAATACGTCATCAGCGCAAACATGATGCAGCTCATAACTAGCCAGCCATACCTGACGACTTTTTTTCTCCGATCTGCCAGGAAAATGAGTGCGAAAACAGGTGATAACACAAAAAAACTAACTCCCGGATTCTTGACTTTCACGTATGGATACCGCAATACATGAGTCCTCCCGAAAGCGGTTTTCATCTCCTGCCGCACCGGTTCTACTGTATTAATAAAATAATAATAAAAATTCGTCGGAATGTTTTCCAATTTAAACAAACCGTAAGTTTTCAATTCATATTTTTGTTGAGTCAGATTTCCCGTCATAGTGTAACCCGTTTCCTCAAAGCTCCCGAAACGTACCTGGTTATAACCCGCCAGCACTACCATCACAATTACCATCGGCGCTAAAAATTCAATCGTCTGTCTTACTTTTACCCGCCACTTATAACTTCCGCCCCAAATTGCCACCAGAAAAAAAACCAGTCCCAGACCGGCCGTCGCTCTGGTAGCGAAAACTAAGCTCATGGCCATTCCCATCCACCACCATCTTCTTGTCGGACTAAAAAATTCCAGCAGTGCCGCCAACCCGAAAAAAACTGTTACTCCATGTGCCAGGTACCAGGTGCTGGGATTAAGCATCACCTGCTGATAGACGGATGCAAAACAAAACGCAAACGCCAGCCACCAGCTATCATATTTTCTTATTCCGGCAATCCTAGCCAATAAATAACCCATTACCCATACTAGAGCATTCAAAAATGCCGCCAAAAATCCCTGAAAGAAAAAGGTTCCGAAAAATGAAAATAACCATACCCCCGGCACCAATAACATGGCCGGTAAGGGTCCCATGTGCCAATACATCCGGCCTCCAAAATAAACGATGTCCACAAAAGATCCCGGAAAGTCCAAAAACGCCGGACTCCCGCGCAAGAACGCCCCCGCCAGAAACGAATATTGCTGTCCCACATTTATTAAATACCCTCGGGGTATCCCCAATCCCAAATCAACCGCTACTACTGTAACCAAGAAAGTGCCTGTCAACCAACCGATAATAAATTTATTCCAATCCATGTACTAAGGCCTTATTTTAAACCAATCATTTCACCGAAGTCCGCCGGAAGCGGGTGAAGGCGGTCTCTTTACGAAAAAATTCGAACTGTTTTTCAAAGGTAGCGCGGCGAGTGCCCCCACCCACTCGTCACGCCATTTTTACCGCTCGGCCTTCGGCCTCGCTTATTTTTTGCGCGCGCGATTTTCTCGCCCTACGGGCGAGTTTTGAGCTTTCATATTTTCCAAAAGCAGAGGAAAAGTTGTATACCCTGCCTTTGTATTGAAATGTCCAGCGTTTTCAACAACCACAAATTTTGCCCCCAATTTTTCCGCGATCTCTTGACCTTCAGATATAGGAGTATCATCGTTGGTTGATTGATAAACTTCAAAATATTTACTTCCTCTTTTTATTTTTTCCCAATCAAATGGAATTTCGTGAAAAGAATCAATTTTTTGCCAATCTTTCGGATACCACCGGTAATTAATCCATGGGGCAACCAAAAATGTTGCAGCTATAGGAGAAGTTAGTTTTGAAAGAAAATGATAGGTAAAAATACAGCCTCTGCTATGAGCGATAAAAATTGTGTTTTCCGTAATATGCTCATTATATTGTTTTAAAGTTTCTATCCATCTTGAAAGATTGTGCCCGCCCCACGCAGGATTTTGTTCTCTTAGTTCTGGAATAGGAAATTGTGGAACAAACACCTGAAAATCTATCTTTTCAAGTTCTTTTTTTAGCCATTGGAACCAGTTTTCTTCTGGATTACCATAACTACCATGAATGATAAATGCTTCTTTCATAACCTATTTTTGTTTATTGACCCAAATCGTAATCATTCTTACTAGCTTGTCTTCAAATCCAACATAGCTGTGCGACGCTCCGTTAATAACTTCGACAGTCACATCTTTTGCCGATTCAGCTTTCTTTTTAAAAAGTTCTGCTGCCTCTTTAATTGACGGTTTTATAAATCCATCAGATCCACCAAAAATAGCTAGAATTGGTTCTTGTGTCACGTTTAATAATTTCCACTTTGGAGATTCAGAATTGTGATATGGAAAAAGATTCCCGGCACCGTCTTCAGTCAAATATCCATAGTACGCAAGCGCCCCCATTGGACAAACTACCGATAGCTCTTTTGGTAGAAGTTTTGTAATATTTGCTTCTTTAACCATTCTTTCAATTTCCCTGTTGGTTTCACGATACTTTTTTTCTCCCAATAGGTAGTACATGTACCCGGCATCGTTACAAGGAGAAAGATGAATTTGGCCAATTACCCGTCTGTCCTTCTTATTAAATTGATAATAAAGAATTTTTTGGGTGAGAGAGTGCGCTTGAAGAATAACTCTCTTTACTCCTTGATTGGTTAAAAAATTAAGCCACGAATCTATATCGTATAAACAATCCTCAAACTTTTCAAAGGCTCCTCCGATTTGCGCCCATTCAACATTTCCATGTTTATGCTTTCTAATGTCAGCAAACACGTCGTGTCCTCTATTATTGGCTGTTAAAAATGAAATTCCTAGAGACGATAGTTTTTCTGCTTCATTCTCAATAAATTTATGAGTGTAAAAATCGCCGGAAGTGCCGTGAGAATGAAATACGGCGATTTCACTTTTCTTATCAACCCAAAAACCGGCTAACTCCAAGCCATCAGAGGTAATTGTTTTGACTAAATTACCCTTTAACATAATAAGGTAATTATACTTCTTTTTGTGTGATTTGGGAACGAGAATGCCATTGTTTTTTATCGATAAATTTTGTATATTGTAATTGGTCTCAGCAATATTGAATTGCGTTTTTTAATGGCGCAATCGGACAGTAAGACGCAATTCTTGCTGAGACCACCGGTTGCGCCATTTAAGTATTTGTTCTTTTAAATTTTTGCATTTTCTTTACACTAAAAAATTGCAACCAATTTTTCAGTGTGTTCGAACCGACTTTTTACGAGGCCGAAGGCCGAGCGGTAAAGATGGCGTGGCGAGTGGGTGGGGGCACTCGCCGCGCTACCTTTGAAAAACAGTTCGAATTTTTTCGTAAAGAGACCGCAGATCGTGAAGTGACAGAGGTGCGCTCGCCGCGGGGGCGAGCGCGGCGAGCGCATTAAAGCCTCGCATCGGGCAAAACTCGAGGCGGCGGCCGAAAGAATAAGAAGTAAAAGAAAATGCAAAAATTTTAGGAAAACGAAAACCATGATCAAATACTTTATTTACTGCAGAAAATCAACAGATGAAGCAGATAGGCAGGTTTTATCTATAGAGGCACAAATTACCGAACTCAAGGAATTCGCCAAAAGAGAAAATCTGGAAATTGTCGATTGTTTTACTGAAGCAAAAACCGCCAAGAAACCCGGTCGAGAAAAGTTTGAGCAGATGCTCAAACTTATTGAGAATGGAGAAGCCAATGGAATTTTAAGTTGGCACGCTGATCGACTTGCTCGGAATTCAGTTGATGGTGGAAAAATCATTTATCTTCTCGATACCGGCAAACTCCAATCACTAAAATTCCCGACGCTTTGGTTTGAAAATACGCCGCAGGGAAAATTTATGCTTTCAATCGCGTTTGGCCAGTCAAAGTATTACATCGACAATTTATCAGAAAATGTAAAGCGAGGGATAAGGCAAAAACTCCGAAACGGAGTTTATCCCAATAAAGCTCCAATTGGTTATCTTAACGAACCAAGAAAAAGAACGATTGAGGTTGACCCAAAAACAGCAAGACTTGTGCGAAAAGCTTTTCAGCTTTTCGCTAGTGGAAAATACAGTTATGTTGATATTGATAAATTTTTCTTCAACCAAGGAGTAAAAAGCACAACCAATAAATATTTACGCATGGACAAAATCCGCAACATGTTAAGAAGTCCTTTTTACTACGGCGTTTTTGAATTTGCCGGAGAAACATATCAAGGATCACATAAACCTTTAATTTCCAAAACACTTTTTGATAAGTGTCAGGAAATTATCAGACGCAAATCAAAAACATATATCAATCACAAAGACGAATTCTGGTTTTTGGGATTGGCAAAATGTAAAGAATGTAGTTCGGCGATCACTGCCGAAAAACACTTCAAGTTTTACCCAAAAACCAGAGGCAAGGTCAGATACTATTACTATCGTTGTGGCAAAAAACACGGATATTGTTCGCAAAAATATGTTTCCAGTGGGGAATTTGAGAAACAAATAAGAGAAATTTTGTGGAGTCATTCACTCTACGAGTTAAATGCAAAGCGAATGTTGAACTGGTTACACGCTGATGAGATTAACGAGAGGAAAACCGTAGAAAACAAAATTTCTCTTTTAAAACCCCAACTTTCAAATGTCGAGCAAAAGCTCGATAGATTATTGACTGGATATCTGGATCAAGTCATCGAGACTATTGAATATCAAACCGCCAAGAAAAAACTAATCGAAGAGAAAACAAATCTTGAGGAACAAATCTCAAGTTTTGAGAAAAACCAGTTTCTTTGGGTCGAACTAGTCAGAGATTTCATAAATAGTGCGCTGGAAGCGCACAAAATCGCGTGCGCAAAAAATAATGGCGAAGAATTATCTTTCTTCGCCAAAAAAGTCGGTTCGAACTACTTCTTAAGCGGCCGCCGCCTTGAATTTTGCCCGATGCGAGGCTTTAATGCGCTCGCCGCGCTCGCCCCCGCGGCGAGCGCACCTCTGTCACTTCACGATCTGCGGTGATGTATTAACCTTTGCGCGAACCCACTTCGCACGCGCGGAGCGCGTGGTGACTTGAAACTGCCTCGTACGCTCCGATTGCGCTGTGATGCGAACCAATGCGCCTCGGANGCGAACCAATGCGCCTCGGACACGCTCGCGGACTCGCGTGTGCAAAAACCAAAAAATTTCCTTGCATTTTTCTCGCGTCTCCTCCCCCCACCCCTCCACCGCGAAGCGGAAAAAGTGGAAAGGAAATTTTTGGTTTTGCTTCGCCGTTTCAGTCTCCGAAAAGAGCACTATTAGTTTATCACTTTTGATTGCTCTTTTCTCCGCCCTCACGGCGACCGAGGCGCACCTCTATCCGCGTTTGGTGGTAACTCGAAACTCTGTACCTTCGACGGCGGACAGTGACAACTCATCAAAGTGGAGCCTCGCCATACAAAATTCTTTAAGGAATGGCGAGGCACAATATCTATATGTGTTTGCCCCTCCCTCCCGTGCGCACACATCATCCCCGCCGTTTTGGGAAATATTATAAAACGGCGGGGATGGCTCCCTTGCCGCTCAAAATTATTTCTCCAATCTTTTTGCGGAACGCATTTATCGCCGCCGAATCGGCAGGGCGTTTCGGGAAAATACGATTAGAGAGAATTACATAGGCGATACCTTTTTCGACATCGCAAATAACAAGTGTTCCTGTAAAACCTGTCTTCCCGAATGTATAAGGAGTGCAGTAGTCGCCCATGTATCGTGGCTGATTAAGTTCCCAACCGAGCCCAGTAAAGTCATTGAGTTCGGGGATTTGGTTTGTTCCCATCTGTTCTATAACTTTTTCTGAAAAATATTTTTTGCCATTAAATGTTCCTTTATGCAAAAGCATTTCGAGGAAATTTAATATGTCAGAGGCAGTAGAAAAAAGTCCCGCATGACCGACAATCTTTCCTTCTTTTTTGCAAATATATGCGCTTTCGTCATGTACTATTCCATGTACTAAACCTCTCCATTCATCACTCTCCGTTGGCACGATTTCTTCTTTTGGAAAACGTTCAGGATAAAATGTGCTTCGGCTCATTTTGAGCGGTTTTAGGAAATGTTCATCAGCAAGATTGTCGAGAGTATCGCCATTTATTTTTTCTACTACAAGCCCAAGAAGTGCGGCGGGAATATTTGTGTATTTGAAAACTGTACCTGGTCGTTTTTCAAAATCATGAGTAAGAAGTGTCTCGTATAAACCCGCTGCACTTTTTTCTTTCAGCGAAGCAAGACCGTAGCCGTCGATTGTGTAAGTGAGTAGATGTTTAATTAGAACATTTTCTCGATCTGAATTTCTAAATTCGGGGATATAGTCAATGAGCTTATCGGTCAGTTTTAGTTTTCCTTCGTCAATTAGTTGTAATGCAAGGCTTCCTGTCGGAATTGACTTTGTGATGGAAGCGACATCATAAATCGTATCAACCTTAACAACGGATGAAATTGGGTCATATGTAAAATTACCGAATGGTAAAATCTGTCGCTCGCCATTTCTATTAACTACGCCAACAACACAACCAGGAAATACTTTATTTTCTATCGCTGATGACGCTTCTTTTGTGATTTGATTTTTGAAGTCCATGTTTATTTCAAAAGTTCATCAGCTGAAACCCCAACCGCTTTCGCCAATTTTGCAATTGTCGCTAGTGTTGGGTTCGTTTTGCCGTTTTCTATCGTACTAATAAAACCGCGACTAACTCCCAAGTCTCGGGCAATATCTCCTTGTGATATACCTTTTTTGGTTCTGATCCTTTTCAAGTTCAGCCCTAATTTTGTGGATTCACTTTGCATTATCCACAGTATATCGTATTGGTATAGTATATCACAATGATATGATATAATGTAACTGGTGACGGC
>Ga0075749_101_pt1 | contig 139489 bp, 141 predicted proteins | sample RifGroB1_FD_68441 | JGI IMG/M metagenome (GOLD analysis project Ga0075749, IMG submission 68441) | Microgenomates (Amesbacteria) bacterium GW2011_GWB1_47_19 | reverse complement strand
TCTTGGTTTTATCAAACATAGTGGTGAATGGTTTGATGGAAGCTTTGAGCCAATTATTTCCCCGCAATTGTTTTCAGCCGTGGAGAAAGTGCTCAAGAGCAAAGAGCGACCGCGCAAACGGAAAGCGAGGCACGATTTTCCCTTTACTGGACTTTTTCGCTGTGAGGAATGTCACAGTATGATCTCGGCACAGTGGGCGACGGGAAAATCGGGCCATCGCTACCGCTACTATCGCTGTTCTAAAAAGCGCGGTGTCTGTTCGCAGTCATATATCCAAGAGCACTTTCTTGCAGAACAAATACAATCACGGCTGAAAACAATTTCACTTTGCGATGTGTATACCGACTGGATGATGAATAAAGTGACAGAGTTTGAGCGTGAGGAAGTTTCGGTATCGCAAAGTGAAGTCCAAAATCTTTCCGATAGTATCAAAGCGAATGAAGCGCGCATGGAAAAACTTGTCTCTACTTATCTCGATGGTGATATTGCAAAAGAAATGTATTTAACGCGAAAGGACACTCTCATGCGCGCAATTCTCGCTTTGAAGGAGAAAATGAAAGATTTTGGACACGGGAGAAATAATTGGCTCGAACCCTTGCGGAATTGGATTTTAGACATTTTGGTTTTAACATAAATTTGTTTTTAGACTTGAAACAAGAGACAAATCCGCCCGTTTTGAAATTCCCGTCCCGTCCCAATTCGTCGCGGAGCGACGCCAGCTTTTGCCCACCCCCGCGCCGACGGCGCGGGACTTCTTCCACCTTTCGGATTCGGAAGTTTCATTCTGCGGAGAGGGCGGGATTCGAACCCGCGGTGAGCTTGCGCCCACATGCGCTCTCCAAGCGCACGCACTAGACCACTATGCGACCTCTCCCTATAAAAACGCTGGTACCGCCTATTTTACCTTATCTTTATTCCTACCCCCACACCACCGCAAACAGATATAGATTCCCCAACGCGCTTGCAGTTATCAGGATTTTCGCAAATCCGGTCAGCTTCCTCTTTTCAAATGCAAATAGCACCAGCCAAAAAGCCCAAGGTAAAAGATCCAGCATATACCTAGCTCCCAGCTGGGTCGCCCCCGTCCAGTAGTAAGTCAGTAGGAAAAACAGGATCAACCCTGTAGTCATCCACAGTATTCGTACCAGCCTCTTTCTCAGATCCGTTCGGAAAACAAACAGAAATATCGGCGACAACACAAAAAATCCCGCTCCATTACCGTCTACCATTACATACGGAGGCCTTAGATAATATGTTTGCCCCCATTCCGGATCTATATTCCGTTTCACCGGCTCTACCGTCTTTATGAAATAGTAATACACATTCGTCGGTACATTCTCTAATTTAAACAACCCATACTTTAATAGTTCATATCTCTGGTCGTCTTCCAGGAAATATCCGTTCACTAGCGTATATCCGCTCTCCCGTAAGTCACCGAATCTGACCTGATTATAAATTCCTAATACCAGCACAGCCAACCCCACCGGAATCAACAACGCAGTCAGCCGCTGCAGCCTTTCCCGAAAGCTTCTTGGTTCTAATAAAATCACAGTCATAACGAACACTACCCCCAGTCCCGCAGTGAACCTGGTGGCAATTACCAGCCCAAAAATCACCCCTAGCAACCACATTCTCCTCCGTGTCAGAAATTCCAATATCGCCCAGAACAGCAGTGCGGTTGACACCGCCTGGGAAAAAAACCAGCTGCTCGACCAAAACGCCACCTGGATATAAACGGACGCAAAACAAAAAGCAAAAGCCAGCCACCAGCTGTCTGTCTTCGAATACTTCCACTTCCTGGCCAAAAAAAACGCTGCCAGAAAAATAAATACCGTAATAAAAAACAAGGCATATCCCTGGTAAAACACTTTTCCCCACCAACCGGACAACCATACAAAAGGCACCAGCAACATTGCCGGATAGGGCAGCAAATGCCAATAAAAACGTCCGTTAAATACAATTAAATCGTTAAACCCCCCGGGAAACCGGGTAAATGCGATACTCCCGTCCAAAAAAGATCTTGCTAAAAAAGTAAAATGCTGCCCCACCCCTATTACCTGATCGTAAGGAAATCCCCACATAAAACCCGTACCCATTGCCAGAGTAAAAAAAATTAACACCAACAAAACCAATATCGTCCATTCATTAATTCTCATAACTTTTCATATATCACTGCCGTCTTATCTCTATATGCCTCCCGCCACCCGGCTTCTTTCAGGCCTTTAATAAAGTCCTCCCGTTTGGGCTTCCCCCGCCACTTTTCCCACCACTCCTGCATTTTCTTTGCCCATCCTGTGGATTCTTCCTCCAACTGGCTTGGCCACAATACGGAATGTATACCGTACTTATCAAATACCCCCTTAAATTCCCCTTCTTCAGTCACTTTCAAGTACTCCCGAAATGCCCAGTCGCTGTATTTCGTCTCCGGAGATTTTTCAGCCCCGATATATCCCGCCCACCGCCAGCTCGGCATCCGCCCGTCTATAAAAACTTTCCTTTCCGGCATTTCCCGTATCAGATACCCTCCCCACCCGTAGAAGGAAAATATCTCACCCTCAACTCCATCAGCTCTCACAAACTTTACCGCCTCAGTCGGATATATTATTCCCCAATTTCCCTGCTGTGCCTGCCAAATATACAACCCTGACTCCGCCAGCGTAAACAATCCCACGACCCCCAAAAGCAACGCATAAAATTTCCTGGCCCTGTCTATTTTCAGCCGGTTGCCTTTGATCTCCCGGTAAAACCCGGCAAACCCTCCGGCCGCTACCGGTAAAGCACTCACCACAAACAGCGGCATGTGCCGCAGGCTTGACAGCCCCATCACAAATGTCGTCACCAATACCAGTTTCTGCCACAACGCCGTTCCCTTCTTGTACTTCATTACCAGGGACAAAACCATTCCGGCCAACAGCCAATATCCCAGCTCTACTCCTGCCCAAAACGGCTGCCATTCGGCAATTTTCCATCTCAGGTTGGTATCCGTCATCTGCATTATCACTTCATCCCACAGTCGCAGGCCATACGGGTTTACCACCGTCACCACCCACATTCCCGCCCATACTCCCCAGTCTGACCACTCCCACCTTTTCCCCCAAATCCACTTTACTCCCAAAACGCATCCCACCACCGCTATCCCCAAGGCAAACCCCCCGTGCAGATTGGCCCATACCAGTTCCAACCCCACCAGCCCCCATTTCCACTTTTTCCATAACCTGTCGTCCGCCAGAAGCCGCAGCACAATTGCCAAAAACAACCAGTCCATAATCTGCGGTCTTACCCCCGCCCGCCCCAGGAAAACGGTAAATCCCAGCATTACCGGCAAATCCGCCCACATCCATTCGCTTTTTGGCACCGCCACCCATATCGTACCCAGTACTATAGTAGCAAAAATAACCGCCAGTCCGGCCATTCCCACCCGGGGATACAATACCGCGATAATAGTATTCGTCAGCCACTCATGATCAATAAACGGAAAATTGGCCATTGTGTAGGAAAACGGATCCGTCTGGGGTACTCCCCCGGCCAGTATCAAGTTTCCCATCTGGATATGCCACCCGAAATCCGGATCCAGAGATCTCACCCCCACGAAAAACACCGCCAGCCACATCACCCCCCACATTCCCGCCCTTAAAATCCCGGCCCTGGAAAACATTTCCCTATTCTATCAATTTTACCGCCAGTTTCAGCAGTTCCCTCTCGCTCCGGTAAGCCAGCAGTTTTTCCGCCTCCTGTGCTGTGACCCACCTGACCTCTTCCGTCTCCCACCCCGCCCCTCCGGCCACTTCTCTCTCTAACTCCATCACAAAATACGTAATAAACTTCATTATCTTCTCGCCTTGCTGGTCGGTAAAAAATATCTTCAGAGTTGGCAGTTTGGAAATAATCTTCACCTCTACTCCCCCCTCTTCTCTTACTTCTCTTTTTGCCGCCTCCTCCGTCTTCTCTCCGTCATCAATCCACCCCTTGGGAAAGCTCCACCCCAAATTCCCTTTATACTCCGGGTTCGCCCTCGGCCTCCTCACCAGCCACAACCTTTGTGATTTGTAAACAATCCCTCCCGCCGAAAACTCCCTTTTCATAAATCAATTCTAACCCAATATTCCCTGTTCCCTCCTTCCCCTTTAATCACCGACTCTGTCGTGTCACTCACCTTAAAACCCGAATTTACCAATTCCTCTTTGGTTTTTTGCGCTGTTTCCCATGCTTTGTCAGAGACCAACACCCCGCCGTGTAGTTCCTTTTTGTCGACCTCGTATTGGGGCTTTATCAACGCCAATATCACTCCCCCCGCCATCATAAATCTGGACACCGCCGGTATAGCCAGCTTCAACCGGGTCCAGCTCACATCCACTACCGCCATCTCAATTTCTTTGGCAATGTCCTCTTCATACAAAATGTTCGTCCTTTCTCTCACCACCACCTTCGGGTCATTCCGCAGTTTCCAGGCCAATACCCCGTATCCAGTCTCCACGGCATATACTTTTTTTGCCCCGTGTTGCAACAGGCAGTCAGTAAATCCCCCCGTCGCCGCCCCCGCATCCAGACATACCTTACCTGCCGCATTTACTCCAAACTCCCGCATTGCCCCCTCCAGTTTTACTCCTGCCCTGCTGACATACTTTCCCTCCACCGCCAAATTATAACCCAGTTAATGTTAAAATTAGCTTCCGGGCACCCGTAGCTCAACGGATAGAGTAGCGGTTTGCGGAACCGCCGATGCAGGTTCGATTCCTGCCGGGTGCACCCTGAAAAAGCTTGCCCTGAGCGAAGTCGACGGGTGGGGTGCAGGAGTGGCTTATCTGCCAGGTCTCGAAAACCTTGGTCCCGCTTTGCGGGAACGCGAGTTCGAATCTCGCCCCCACCGCCAAGCCCCTATAGCTCAACGGACAGAGTAACGGTTTCCGGAACCGTTGATGCAGGTTCGATTCCTGCTGGGGGCACCCTATTTAAAATAAACTACTGCCGTCCCGTCCTCATACGCTTTCTTCCACCCCAACTCATTCAGCCTCATCAAAAACCGGTCTTCCTCTCCTTCCTTTCCCCATCCCCACCATTTGGACCATTGACCCAAACCCATTTCTTGAAGGGCCAATCTTTGCCAGGGCTGCCTCTGCCACAGTACAGTTTTTACTCCGTACTTTGCCAGAATTCCCTCTGTCTCATCCGGATTTGTTATAGCCCTTGAATATTCCGTTATAGCCGAATCGCTTTCCCCACTTCCCACGGGGGCTTTCCACGAAAAGCTCGGCATCCTTCCGTCTACAAACAATTCCACCCTCGGCATCTTCCATATCAGGTACCCTCCCCAGTTGTAACTGGCAAACAACTGCCGCGGATATCCTGTTTCCTCCAAAAACTTAACCGCTTCCTCAGGGTAATACAATTTTTTGACCAGTCTGGCGGTGTTCAGGGCCAGCCCGGTCTCAATCAGAAATATTACCCCCGCCACTCCGGTCAGCACAGCAAAGAACATCCTCCACCTGATTTTCCCATCACTAAAACCGGAGGCTTCCCGGGCTAGATATTCGCATCCGTAAGTTACAATCGGCGCCATCGCCAGCACCGCCAATACCGCATGCCGTAAATGCAGCCAGCCGGACATCCCGAATATCCCCGCCAAAACCACCATTACCGGTCTGAATCTCTTCCGGTACCTCCACCACAACATTACTGTCAAAACACTCATACCGATAAATCCCATGTCAATATTCATCCACACCGGTTGCCATTCAACTACATATTGTGCCACCCGTCCTGCAATCGCCACCTGTCTCATCATCTCCCAAATCAGCCTCCACCCATAAGGATTTATGAACGTCGCCAACACTCCCAACCCCCAAACTAACCCGTCCTTTGCGTCCGCCTTTTTCTCCACGGCCATAAACCCCAGCGCCAACCCTGTTATCCCGATGCCCAACAAAAAGCTTCCATGTAAATTGGTCCACACCAGCATCAAAAGAGGAAATAGCCACCGCCATCGACGCCATCTCTCAGGTTCCTGTACCCATCTCAACACTACTGCCGTCAAAATCCAGCTTGTCACTTGAGGTCTGACAGCAAACCTGCTCATCATCACTCCCCATCCCAAAAATGCCGCCACCCCACCCCACCGTCTCACTTTTTCCGGAATCACTATCCACATTGCTGCCACTACACTCGCCGCATATATAGCAGCCAACCCCGTCATCCCCAAGATTGGCCAGAGCTTATACCACACTACCTCCAGGAACCACTCATGATCCACAAACGGGTACGACGGCATGGTATAAGACCACGGATTGCCTCGGGGGATACCCTGGTTTACTATCATCTCCCCCAGTTTCAGCTGAAACCCGAAATCCATGTCCAAAAACAAACTCCCCACTATCCAAAACAGGATGCCCACCCCCATTAGAACTAATACACTTTTCACCTGGTCTCTTCCAGGGGAAACTTTTCCGTCAGCCATTTACCCATTTTATCCAATGTCGTATCCGCGGGCTGCTCTCTCAATAAATACTTCTCCATCTCTTTAATAATCTCTTTCTCGTCAGTCTTCCCCAACGGCAGCAACAATCTCCCCACCATTACTGTCGGAGTTTCCACTGCCAGGATTTTTTGCCCCCACTTGTCGGTCATCCACCATCTGGTTAATACTTCCCACACATACAGCTGCTCGTGCAGCCGGAGCCCTCTTGTGGTAATCAAAAATTCCGCCTCCATCGGCGGAACAGTTGTCCAGACATAATAAGCAAACACCAACGCCACCACCACCGCTATCAGCATCCACTCCCCGGCCAACAGCAATATTATCCCCACCAGAATTGCAGTTACCATCGGTACGGTCAAAAATTGGCTTCCCCGGGGTTTAAACGGCCTCGCCGGTGCCTTCCAGGACACCAGAGTTTTTTCCTGTTCTACCCTAGGTAACGGTTCCGCCATACATCCAATATATCATAATTTAGAGCAGGCTGAATGGTATAATTTCAAGGCTGGGAGAGGTCGCATAGTGGTCTAGTGCGAAGGTCTTGAAAACCTTTGTGGGCGCAAGCTCACCGCGAGTTCGAATCTCGCCCTCTCCGCAGGTACATCAGTTCTATAATCGCCATTGGAGGATATCCCGAACGGTTCAGGGAATGGTTTGCTAAACCATGACGGGGCAACTCGTCGGTGGGTTCGACTCCCACATCCTCCGCCCCTATCTTGCCAGCACAAATCCCCAAACCCTTCCTGCTCCGGCCTTTATTAACACTCTGGAGCATTCATTCATAGTCGCCCCCGTAGTCCACACATCATCTACCAACAAAACATTTTTCGGAATTGGAAATTTGGGATTTAAAGCGAAGGCGTTTGCCATATTTTTCAAACGTTCTTCGCGCCCCCTTCCCACCTGCCTCCCGGTATCTTTCACCCTCACCAAACAATCCTTCATGCCTAAACGTACACTTTTACTTAGACTTAGACTGATTACTTGTGCCTGGTTAAACCCCCTTTCCTTCTCCCTTTTAAAATACAACGGTACTGGTACCACCACCGGTTTTAATTCCAAGAATCTCCTGAATAACGTATATTCAGGTCTGGCGAAAAACAATGGACTATTAACTAATAACTCGCCCAGAAAATCATAATAATAATTGTATTTAGCCTTTGTAATAATTTTCTGGGCAATTCCCTCATACGCCCACAGGCATGTCAAACCTTCCAAACCCGGGGACCGATTGCAATAGGTATGTCTCAATCCGTACCGCGATGCCCGCGCGCAAATCGGGCATATTTGTTCCTCCTCCCACAGGCCTACTTCACAACTATCGCACACATATTTTCCCCAATGTCCGCAACCCACACATTTCTTAGGAAAAACCAAATCCATCCAGTCCATACTTCACTTATACTCTTCTACTCTCCCGCTCTTCCACTCAAGGCTATATTGTGGTACAATATGGTCATCTTGGGGATGCCGGGCATCGATGAATTGGCACCTTTAAATTCGGCAAGCCGAGTTCGAACACTACTCGTAAATCAGGTTCAACCTAAAGTGCTGACTTAAAAGCACGTGTGGGAGAATTGGTCGCCAAGATCAATCCTTTCATCTCTCGTTCTGCGTACGCATTCGCTTAAGCTGGAACGAAGAGCGTCTTAATTTTGCTTCCCCGACTGCATTATCAAGGCGAAAACCAATCGGGGTGCGCTGCAGCAGTACTGTAGTTAGACTCGCTTCAGCCAAGACCACTAACTGCAAACCGTCCTTCATCGGACAAAAAGCTTGTACAACCGGATTTTCAGACCATTTCAGACGGGGGTTCAACTCCCCCCATCTCCACCACGTTAAATGCCTAACCTGACCCCGACCGCCTCGTTTCTCTCCAAAAAGCCATCCCCAACATCCCCGCCATCCATATCACACTCAGTTGAATCGGCACCAGTATTGCCACCCAATTCCCACTCATTTCCTCCAAATTAATATCGCCGTCACCAGAACCGCTCCCGCTCCGACCAGCCACCAGTTATACCACAGCTCTCCCCCTTTTGCCCGGTAGTAACATTAATTATGCCCACCCCCTGCCATGCCAACTGTTCTTCCGATTTATAAAACTTCTGGACCGCTATCACTCCCATCCACCGCTGCCTGCTGTTCACTTTATTCATGCGGCTTTCGCTCCTCTGTAAATCCAGGAAAGCCACACCAGATACCCCCCCACTGCCAATACACTTAACTGAATCGGGAAAAACACTCCCAATACCGGACTGATATTCGACACCAGAAAAAACCCTGCCACTAAAATCTTCAACATTACTCCCTTTTTATTTTTTGCTGTATCGGATACAAACACATAACCCCATACTGCTGGTATGGCTAATACCGCCAGGTCATGGTAATTCGTATACGGCCCTATCCATATCATGCTCAAAACCAGCAGGGTAAATTGGCCGTAAAATCTCTTCCCGGTTTCTCTCTTTCTCCACACCCACACCAGCCACACTGCCGCTGCGGCAATCCCCGCCAGCCACAAAATCATTCCCGCCCGGCTGTCCCCCAGCCACAAATATGTTTCCCCTCTCCAGTTGTGCATTCTGGCCGGATTAACCCCGTATTTTTCTCTCCATCCCCAAAATCTGGTCAATAACTCTCCATAGCGGATCAACCCTTCGCTGCCGACTATCCTCAGGGATATAACACCCAACCCTCCCAAACCTGCAGCCAGCCCACCCAATGCTTTCCATCTCCTTTGCACCGCCAGCACCAAAACCGGCAGTATCAGTAATTGGGGTTTAATAGATAGCAATGAAAGTGTGATTCCCCCAGCCATATCCCTGTTATCTTTAAACCTTCTGCCGGCCGCCAAAATCACCGCCACCAAAATAATTGAAAACTGTCCGTGAAACCACGCTATTACAGCCGGCGGAAAGACTGACAATGCGGCCACCCACCACCATCTTCTTTCCCCTTCACCCCTTACTTCACTGCACAGCGAATACACCACCCACACCCATACCGCCAGATTAAATACTGCCCATATCAGATATGCTTGTTCCATCGGTCGGAAAGTCAGCCACCCCATGATCGCCGCCACCCAGGGTGGATTGGCAAAATGCAACACTCCCCCCTCTTTTAGCCCCGGCCATTCATTCTCCTGCCATTTCCACTGTTCCCCGGTGGTAAATAGTTTTTCCCGATCCCCGTACACCACCAGCTTTCCACCCGCATAAAAACTTCTAAAATCAGTACCCACTACAAAATTTCGCAGTCCCCCCAATTTAAGTACCCACTCCGTTGCTATCAGGCACATCACCAGCCAGTATCCTCCCACCATTACCCACTTCCATTTTCTGCTCACTTTATCCTCCCCTCTGCTCATCCCTCTTCTTTATCGCTTCCCTCTTCTCGTATTTTTTCTTGCCTCTCGCCAGCGCTACTTCAACTTTTACTAGACCGCTTTTTGTGTACATTGCCGTGGGTACCAATAACCGCCTGCTTTGTTTCATTTTAGACAACAGCTGAACTATTTCCTTCTGGTGCAGCAGTAGTTTTCTGGGCCGCGCCGGGTCGTAATTCGTATTATCCGCATATTTATACGGGAAGATATGCAGGTTATACACCCAAGCCTCTTTTTGATTTTTGAATTTAGAAGCCAAAATTTTAATAAAGGCGTTTCCTAGATCCGCCTGGCCCAGCTTGGCCGATTTAACTTCCGGCCCCTTCAGCTCAATCCCCGCTTCGCACTTTTCCCCGATTTCGTAGTTAAACCTGGCCTTTCTATTATTTACCTTCATCTCACATCCCTGCCTCCCACACTTGGCTCCTAGCCACCCAGAATATTTTCTTTCCTGCCTCGTCGGCTACCATACTTGTGGCATGTTCCAATTTATCGCTCACCATCTGTCCTATATATTCTCCGTTCTTTTTCAATATTACCACCCGCTTGTTTTCCCCATCCAGAATATACAGATTTTCCAACCCCCATGCGGTATACGCCTGCGCGCGTCCTCCCCAGTTCTTATCCGGTCCGGTTACCTCAAAAGTCTCCCTCTCTCCCGAAGTATATTTCCTCAACTCCGTACCGGACATTAGCCAGATACTGCCGTCTATTGCCATACTCGTACCCCCCTCTACTCCGCCTGTCCATTCCTTTTTCTTTCCAAATCCGTTCTCCGTCGCAGGATACTTCCAGATTTTTCCCTTACCGCTGTCCAAAAGATATACACCGCCTCCGAATATACCTATGTGTTTAATTTCCCCCCATTCGTCATCCTTCCCGATCTCTGTCGCACATTTCCACCCCCTTATCGCGCACACTACCACTCCCTTATCCGCAAATACCGCAACTTTTTCCTCCTCCAGTGCTACCAGTCTGGCTTGTCCCAGACTTTCCGGCCCCGCTATCACCTTTGCCGCTCCGGTCCTCGGATTTATCTCCGTCAGTCTGCTGCCCTCATCATCCAGCACCAACAATTTTTCTCCGCTGCCTGTCAGCTGCTTCCCGACCATTCCCTCCCGCACCAGGTTCAGATTTACCACTTCCCTGGCCTCCGCCTGCTTTACTCCGGACGCCGCGCCCAGCACCTCACCTATCTCCTCTTTTATTCTCTCCAAATCTTCGTTTTTTACATTTTGGCTCTCCAGTTGTTTCACCGCTTCTCCCACTTCGGCCAACAGTTCCCGGCTCCTCACCGGATTCATATCCACCAGCACTTTCGCCTGTTGGAATTTTTCCGTCACCTGGGCTACTGCCTCTCTCTCCATTCCCATTTCCCTGGCTTTTTTCTGACTGGCGATTCTTCCCCCTCCCACAAGCACCAGCACTACGGCCATAAATCCCAAACCCGCATAAGCGGTCCTTTTCCTCGCTTTGGTTTTATCTTGGTACCCCACATACACTACTCCCGACCGGGGCCATTTTTCCCGCAGCCTGCCCCACAGTCTGCCCGCCCGGTTTCTAAAATCCGGCCTTTTCAACTCTTTCTCATCTCTCCTTTCTCCTTTCTCCTCTCCCATTCCCGATATCTTTATTATTGTTCCTACTTCTCCTCCTCCTTTATCGCTCCCGTGTTCCACCGCTGCCAGCGTTTCCACAGCCGACTGCATTTCCCCGTTCAAATTTGTCACCACAGCTCTCAGCATTCCCTCCGGCACGCTCTGCCAGAATCTGCTGTTCCCCATCACCACCGTCATATCCCCGGTCATCTTCCCGCTATACCCCATCACTTCCACTCTCCCGCTTTCTGGTTCACCTGCTCTTATGAGCCATCCCTCTTTATCTTTGTTTCTCACCCATATTCCCACCCCCGGACCCGCCGCTGCATAAATCACTCCATCCTTCAGTACAATGCACCCGACTTCCGCTCCCGAAAATTCCCCGGCCACTTCATTCACTGCCCGGCGCACTCCCGCCAGTCCGGACTCTTCTCCTCCGTAATACATCTCATGCACCCTGGCCAGAATTTCCCGCCCCGCTTCTGCCAATCCCACCTGTCCTTCATCCACTCCTCTCTCAAAACCCAGCACAGCCACCAGCCGACCTTTTTCAGTCCCGCCGCTTCCTTCTTCTGTCACCGGCGTATAGTCATGCACCTGGCCCCACCACCTACCCCCCAGCCGTCCGACGATTTTCCCGACTCTGACCTGCATTCCAGCTTCAAGAATACCACATTCCCACTATCTGTTTTTTACAAAATCACCACTGCCACCGCCACCAACCCCACCGCCATCAGTAAATGTATCCAGGCAAAAGCTCTTAAAACTCCGTTATATTTGGCCTCAATGGTCTCGCTCATCACTCCGGTCTGACGTACTATTATCAGGGCAAAAGCACAATACATCAAAAGTCCCGCCACAAAAAACCCCTTTACGATTTTTTCCGGATTAAATCCTTTCGCCAGGGATAAAATTACCTGATCCATTCCTACTCCCCCCTCTCCCTTCTTTTTTCCAGCTCCTCGGATAACCGACTGATAATATCAATCACTTTATGCGGCCAGGGTACAGCCAGCGCCTCGATAGTCGGCGCTTCTGACGCCGTGGTAATATGCACATCCCCGTACTGAAAAAGGGACCGGATAAATCCCCCGGTCATCATCGTCGGCTCCTCAATATGGTTCAGATTGGCATACGTCATAACTCTCTGCAGCAGATTATTAAAATCAATATCCACCAGCCGTTCATTGGTCACCAAAAACAAGGTGTAGTACCAGTACAGAAACTTCTCAAAAGCCACGGCTGTAATCACCAGGTACCAGGCCATTTTCCCCATAAATACAAATCTCCAGTCTACCCCGCCGAATATCCCGATTACCGATAGCAGTGAAGGGATTATAAGCATCACCAATACCATTACCATCCATCCTGCATTGGTAATCGGGTGTGCCCGCAGCAGGAGCACTATCTCCTCATCCTGTTGCTGCATAATAAACCTCTCGCGCGGCCTCACGTGATACGCCCCATACACCACTCTGCGGGGAGACTCCCCCGCCTCCCGTAACACTCGGTCTGTAATCTTCCTCCAGTAATCAGGGCTTCTTTCCTCGGACAATGGCTCCAGCACCTTTCCTATAGCTTCTTCCCTTACCGGCAAGGGTACTGTTGGTATTGGTGGTTCCGGCTCTCCGGTTTTTCTGGCCGTATACACATCCGGCATCACTGAATTTTACCATCCCCACCCGATTCTTACGATCAACGAACAACTAATAACTAATAACAATCACTTCTTCTCAACATTAAACAGGTACGATTTCAAAGCTAAAGCTCCGGGAGCCCGTAGATTAAACGCCCGGTAAAAATTCGCTCCGGAAATAACCACTTCCCCCCTGTTTGTAGAGAGGATTACTTTATCGGTTCCCCCGGAACTGGCATGCTCTACTCTTATTCCGGATACTTGGTTTACCGCTCCTCCGTGTTTGCCGGCTTCCTCAGCCAGTCTGGACTTGGACCAGGGATTATCCCCGTCCCCCCAGCAGCTGCGTACATCTTCCGGAAATATTCCGCTGGTATCTCCCCCGTTGGCCACCACAATCGCCGCGTTCGTGATATCCGCAAACTCGGCTGTTGTCAGCCACGGATGATTTCTGCCGCAGGTTTTTCCGCTTCGGGATTTATACCATCCCTTATAAAACCATGGAGACCCGCCTTTTACTTCCCACGCTCCCTCCGCCCACCTTGTCCAATCGGATGTCGTATCCCAAAATCCCGGTGTTGTGTGTCCCAGTCCGGAATAGCCTTTCTGGTAACCTCCTGATGTGCTGGCATACCAGGTATTCACTATTTCACCGGATGTTTTACTCACCACTATCTCACTGTCTGTTTCTCTCACTGCATCCCCCCATCGCCCCGGGTTATCCGCTTTACTGCTTCGAAAAACCTGGCAGGCCTCGGTCACGCAAATACTGCCGGAGGCGTTTTGGCTTCCCATCCGCCACCCGGTATAAGCCAGTGCGTAACTTCTGGCCGCTACTGCCTGGGCTTTCAACGCTTCATATCCCCCCTGGTCCGCCCACACCGTCGGCATTTCCGCGATTCCCCGCAAATATCTGCCTTCAAACGCCATATTCCCCGCTGATGTTCTGATTGTTCCCGGCACATTAACTTTCCTTATCTCCACCTGGCCGTAATACGCTTCCAGTATCTGCCTGTAATTCTGTCCGTTCTTGGCTCTTCCGAACGCTCCGTACTGGCTCATTCCTTTAAAATGCGGCGCGCCGAATGAAAATACCGCAAAAGCCGGTGAAAAACCCGGATTGTAATCGGGCCTGGCTGCCGGATCATCCGCCAGCGGTACATCTCCCACCGAAGTCGCATAAGTTCCGGTTTTTTCAGCCAACAGCTGCTGTTGTCGCGCTGTCAGCGCCGATATTTTCCCTCCCAGATCCACCTCATACTTGCTCGCCTTCTCCACTTCCGCCGCCAGAAAAGCTGCCTGCTTGTCCACCTTTACTTTCAAACTCCCCAGGCTGTCCTTTTGTGATTTGAGCCTTGCGGCTTGCGACTTGAGGTCACTAATTTCCTTTCCCACAGCGATAATTGTTTCCTGGTCCATCCGGGCAAGTTTTTCTCTGTAAGCCAGATCTCGGAAAAACACACCCGCTCTGTTTTCGGAAAAAAACATCAGCAGTACTCCCTGGTCTTTCTTTCGCACGTAATCTGTCCGGACTTTGGCCGCCAGTAATTCCTCCTTCACTCCCACAGTTACCTCCCGCTCAAAAACATCCTTCCCCAACTTGTCCACCTGGATTTCCAGCAGCTTTATTTGTGCCTGCAGTCTCCCTATCTGTGCCTGCACTGCCTGTAAAGCCTGCCTGTTCGTCGAATTCGCTTTGGCTATTGCATCCAGTATCCCGTTGTATTTACCTATGCATTGGGCTATCACCACCGGATCCGTCAGACTCCCGGGGTTATCGCATTCCTCCGCTTTAACTTTCGTACTTCCCCAAAGTACCAGGACCGCCAGTCCCAGCCAGAATATTTTATTTCTCATCGCTTTAAAATTCTAACAAATGTATTCCACTCTATGCTAAACTCAATTTGATCCATGTCCGCTAAACTCATCCTTTCTCTCGCCTCTTTAATTTTTATTTCTCTCTTCCTTCCCTCCCTCTCCCGTGCAGCCACCTGTGAAGAAGCTGGGGGTCACTGCGCACTAATAGGTATGAGGTGCTGGTATGGCAGCCTTGCCGGAACATGTCCTGCTTTGTGGAAATGTTGCAAAAATAGTGGGTCCTCCCCCATAAATGACCCGCGCTTTTGTAATCCCACCAACTCTAATTCAGGCATCAAAACCGCCCTCGGTTGTCTCCAAACTTCAAATCCGAAACTTCTGATTGACCAGATCATCCGCTGGGCAGTAGGCGTTGGAGGTGGTATTGCCTTCATTTTCATTGTCTACGCTGGTTTTCTTATGGCCACTGCCGCCGGTGACCCCAAACGCATCAAGGCTGGTCAGGAAATAATCGTCAATGTACTGGGTGCCCTGGCCCTGATCGTCATGGCTGTTGTTATCCTAAATTTTATCGGCGTCCAGATCCTCGGCCTTGGAGGATTAGGCTTTAATCCTTAATCAAATATGCAGCCTCCCATTGCCCAGATTTCCGGCATCCCCGGCCCTTCCACCATCTTCCGTAGCTCTGTAACTTTCGTGGGTACACTCACTTCCCGCATCCTGTTATATGCCATCGCTATCGCCGGTTTCTATTTTCTGATCCGCTTTATAATTGCCGCCTTTACTTCACTCACTGCACTGGGTGATCCCGGCAAGGTCCAGGCCTCCCAAAAAACCATGCTCAACGCCTTAATCGGCCTGCTGCTTGTATTAAGTGCTTATTTCCTCGGCCAAGTTATCCGTTTCGTATTTGGTATTCTATTTCTATGAACACTTCTCCCCCCATTGCTGTTGTCAATATCCCGGGAACATTTTTCGGACCTCACCCCGGAGCAAAAAATGTCGCCGCTACCCCCGGTTCATTAATCTCCACTCTCCTCCCCAATATCATGGTCATCGCCGCTGTCATCTTTTTCCTGATTATCATCTATTATGGCTTCAACATGATTGTCATGTCCGGCCGTTTCCAGAGAGGTAGTCCGGATGATGCCCGTGAATTGGCAAAAAAACGCGGTATTTTGAACTCGGCTCTATTCGGCTTCTTGCTAGTCATCGCCTCATATTTTATACTTCAGATACTGACAGTAGTTACCGGAATTAATTTCATGAATCCACCCGTCACCTGATCATATGTTTGGCATCTTTGGCAGCATTAACAGCCCTTTTTCAGTTCTTTCGCCCGGAAGATATACCGGCGCCCAAGGCCAGGGGCTTATTGTTCTTGTCAGCAATCTCGTCAAGCTTATGATTGTCCTTGCAGGCGTCTATGCTTTTTTCAATATCATCATGGCCGGCTGGGGTTTTTTAACCGCCGGCAGCGAACCCAAAAATATCGCCAGGGCTTGGGAAAAAATCTGGCAGTCGGTTCTCGGATTGGTTATCATTGCCGCTTCATTCCTCATAGCTTGGGCTATAGGATATATTGTCTTCGGTCCTACCAACGCTTATATTCTGTTCCGTCCCAGAATCTGGGGCCCTTGAAATGACCACCCTTTACACCAAACTACTTGCTTCCAGTATCAACTTGGGGACCATCAACGGCATTGGTCCTTTGGGCAATCCCAATACCCCCTCCTCCCAGACTGCCACTCAGCTTACAAATTTTATATCCAACATCATTGGTCTCATGACAGTAATTGCCGGAGTATACTTCCTGTTTCAGATTTTTATGGCTGGCTATAAGTGGATTAATGCCGGAGGCGACAAACAGGCAGTACAGGACGCCCAAAAACGACTTACAAACGCCTTTATGGGTTTACTCGTCGTTGTAATGGCTTTTACCATTACCGGGGTAATCGGGTATTTCCTGGGTATACCCATCCTCAGATTCGGCTTTTTACTTCTGGGTTTAAGACCATGATTATGCCTGTCCTCTCCCTACTCGCACAGAGCCTCTACAACCCCCCCCTTAACGGAAAATTAGGCAATTCAACCACCTTAAATAGCCGCGCTGCTCTTTCACTTATGCTCAGGAATCTGATCAATGTCGCCTTTGGTTTCGCCGGTGTTTACTTTTTTATCATGCTCCTGCGTGGTGGTTATGAATACATAAATGCCGGAGGTGATAAAGAGGCTGTTCAGAAAGCCCAAAAACGCCTTACCAACGCCTTTATTGGAATTATTATCGTATTTTCCGCCTTTGCTTTTCTCTACGTAGTAGAAGTGCTATTCGGAGTCGATATCCGCAAGTTTAACATTCCCGCCCCCTGATATGAAGAAAAGATTCCTCCACACGCTAATTCTCTTATACTCATCTAGTCTTACACTCTTCTCCTCTCATGCTTCCGCTGCCGACGTCAATCTCATTGATCCCGCCTCTCCCTACAACAAACTCTACACCATTACTCCCCGGCGTCTGGTTACCTCAGGGATTAATCTGTTTCTTGGTGCCGCCGGTATCATTGCCTTTATCTACCTTCTTGTTGGAGGTATTCAGTGGATCATGTCCGGGGGAGATAAAGAAGGCATTGAGCGGGCCCGCAAACGCATCCTCCACGCTTTGGTAGGCTTGTCCATTGTCCTTTCTTCCTACGCACTTATCACCATTGTTCGGATTTTATTCAACATAAACTCCTTCTACGTCAACCTTAACACCATTTGAATTCGGATTTCCTCAAACCGTCAGATATGGTAAACTCAACCCACAACTCGAAAGGTGGTGACGTAATGCATGAGTAAAACACAAAAAGTAGCTCTCGTACTGACCGGAGCTGCCGCTCTTCCTGGCCGTGTATTGGCCGTCACCGGAGAAAACGTCTCCATCAACTCAACCAAGTACCCGTATATCGCCAATATCACTCCTACCAGGTACGTCACGGCAGCCATCAATATTCTCTTGGGCGCAGCCGGTATTGCCGCATTTATCTTCCTTTTGTGGGGAGGTATTCAGTGGATTCTCGCCGGAGGTGACAAGGAAGGTACGGAAAAGGCCAGGAAAAAAATCACCAACGCCCTTATCGGCTTGGCTGTGGTTTTCTCGGCCTACGCCCTTCTTTACATCATCCGCGTCCTCTTTAACGTCGATGTTATCAGTCTCAACCTGAACAACATCTAAAAGCCTGGCGTTAGGCGAAATCACCCCCGGATTCCGGGGGTGATTTTTGTGCTAATATATTCGTATGTCCAAAGCCAAATTAAAACTTCTACTCTTCTACTCTTCCACTCTTATACTCTATGTGCCTCAGGTTTCCGCCGCTACCCCTGCCCCTCCCGCCCGAATCACCGGACTGGAAACGGTTTTCAGTCGGGTCCTCGCTTCCCTTCTCACTCTTGTCGCAACCGCCTCCCTGATCATGTTGATCATCGGCGGTTTCCAGTTTCTATCGGCTGGAGCTAACAAGGAATCCGCTGCCCGTGCCCAATCCACCATCACTTATTCCGTGTTGGGTTTGATGGTATCGCTTTCCGCCTGGATAATCCTTAGCCTCGCCGGAAAATTTCTGGGCGTTAATTTTACAAATTTTTCCATTTGTATCATCTCCGGCTGCTAATTCCCCCAAACTTCGGACGCTGGACACTTCATATGTATAATATGCTTATGGTTCGTCGGATATTAATAAATCTTACACTCTTGTTCTCTTCCGCTCTTCTGCTCTTTAACTCTCCTATCCACGCCCAAACACCCACATTTTCCGTTCCCCGTGACCCCGTCACCTTTGGTTTCACCCCCCTCAAATATATCACCAACATCACCAATTGCCCCCAGACCGTCTCTCCGGAATTCCACCCCCTTCGCCCCTATCCCGCATCTCCCTGCGATCCTCTCATCCCCCGCAAAACTCCCGAGGCTCCTGCCGCCGCCGATAACAAATACCTCACTTTTTCCTGTGCCAACAGCCTCAACACCCACGGTTCCTATACCGTCCTTGATGTCGTTCCCAGAAATCTAATCGGCCAGTCTTTCAATCCCTGTACGGCCGACCTGGAAAATTCCAACGGTGATACCTTCGCTTATCAAAATTATTATCTCTGTGGTGGCCAAGTTTGTCTGGTCCATCCCGTCACCTGGCATACTAACGTCGGTCTGGAAAACTCCAAGTTCCCCATCATCAGCAATACTCAGGAGGATCTGGACGATGAAGTCCAGGTCAACCTCTTCCTCGACTGGTATCTGAGCGGCACTGTCCAAAGTTCGGAGCACATTCCCTTAAATCCTGATAACCCGAACGAAATGGTCCGCCTTAATACTTATTCCGGCCCGGTCAATAAGCTTCTACCCAGGGACTCGCAGCTGGATCTGCGCACTGCTCTTTTAAACGGCCCCGTTGAAAAACAATATCACAATTACATCGTCGGCTGCCGCGAAAGCCGCACCGTAGCCCAAATAGTCAACGCCGTTCTCACTTGTCTCAAAGCCGCAGCCTCCAATCTGCTCACCCTTCCCCGTTTAGCCTACCTTGCCGCCCGTATGGTAGCCCAGGATCTGATTCAGGTTATTCAGGCTATACCCCACATTACCCAAGCCGATTTCGCCTCACCTGCCTCCCTTGCGGCAGCCCTCATCCGCGAAGGATTAACAGTCCTCGGTAATGATGGCCAATTTGTTCAGGATTTTCTAAAAATTGGCTTCCAGCCCATTCAAAACCTCCGCACCTGCCTCTCGGCTTTAATTCTAGATGAAGTAGTCAATTGTGGCGGACCGGGAGCCAAGGTTGTCCGCTTGAACGGCGTTAGCCTTAATTCCGCCATGATGTACCAGGTTCCCTACTCCTCTCGTGAAGATGTTACCGGCGAGAGCACCATTAGTTTCATTCCGGATGTTTCTTTCCAACCTGATTCCGATGGTTACCTGATCAATAGTTGTCCCGGACGCAATCCCTCCCTGATAATCGATAATGCCGGTGAACTTTCCGATTCCCGACTCTACTTCCCTGGGCTCAAGTCCAGTAATGCCCTGACGGAAATCAGTCGAAGTTTTTATCTCCCCCTCCCCCCTACTCCAACCCGTGTGCCGGATACCTCCAGCCGTGATTTTGTTTCCCAACGCATTTCCGAGCATCAGGGCATCGATGATTCCACAGTCGTCCAGCGTCCGGACTACCTCAAAAGCGGCCTGCCGACCCGCAACACCGAGGTCATCCCCGGTGCTCTTGCTCCCAATCCATTGTTCAGACCGGATCCCCCCTCCTGCGAACTTTCTGATGCCCGGTCCAGCCCCGGCGACAATCTGGTTGGGTCATCCATCGGCAGCACGCTCACCTACCACCAGGTATTCCAATATACTCCCGAGCATTTGGTAGACTTTCCCCTGCCCTGCGCCGTGGAAAATGCTGGTTGCACCCCGGATCGCATCTGCTGCTGGGGTGAATGCCAGGGTTATCAGCCGGGGGGCTGTTATGGTCCCTACCCCATCTGCAAGACTTTCGGCAAATCCGCTTGTGAAAATTACCCTTACCCCGGAGCCGGCCTTTGCGAATGGCAGGACGAAGAGCCCGGCAAGTGTGAAGCCTGGCCGCGTCGGGAGTTGAATTCAAATACCCGCATTTCAGTTTTTATTAAAACGCCTCTGGTCGAACGCCTTTATGACTCCCTGGTTGTTGGTGCCGATTCCCTTCTTCGCCGTTTCCTACCCAAGAAACCGGATATTTTGGGGCCCGGTGCCGATTACCTGACCGGAGAACACGATATCGAAACTACCGTCCCCGGACAGGATACTGCCCAATACTCGGGCAGCACCTCAAATCTCAACAATCCCCGTGTGGATTCCGGTTCCGGTGGTGCCCCGGCAGATATTTACTTTGACCGCCTCGGCAGTCTGGCTGATCATTTTCTCGGAGGAGCCGTTTCTTACGAAAATCTTAACTTCCAACGTCTTTGGCGTCCATTGGACATCATCGACGCCTACTCCCCGCCCATCGGTACCAAGGGCATCAACTGCAACAAGTCCCGCCCTCTTCAAGCTGTCGCCTGTGTCAACCGCGCAAATTATATCGACGTTGCCCGCCGCTGGTACGGCCTTCCCACCCAAGGGTACCCCTATGCCGAAGAGTGTTTCAATGATGCAGTCTTTCTGTCCAATCAGGCCGGAGTCAATCCCGCCCTGGTTTTATTAATTTGGATGAATGAAAGCGATACCAGTAACTATTTAAAAATCGGAAACGTCTCCGATTTTGGCATGGTCTTTTATCCTCATAATAACTGGCTTGCCCAGATCACCGCCTTTATCAACTTCGTTAAACAAATCAAGTCCACCTGTTCCGCTGAAATTATTCAATACGGCTGGGCTCGTGTCTTTGCTGCAAAATTTAGTTACAATACAAACTTAAATAAATGTATTCCCACGGCAGATACCGATGAGTATGCCCAAAATATTACCAATACAACCTGGGATTATATTAGCAGCTGCCCTTTCCCCGCCCCCTGACCTTGCCAAACTATATACAATCATTTAATGTATAACCACATGTCCTCTTTCATAAAAAAGGCATCTTTCACATTTCTAGTCCTCTTGTATTCTTTTACGCTATTACTCTCAACGTTCACTCCGCACGCCGCCGCTGCCACTCCCTGGTATAACCCCTCCCCCGAAGAGTTCGGCCAGAAAGTTACCGCGGATCCACAGGACGCCATTTTTGGAGAACGTTACACCTATGCCCAGGTGGTCTGGATCCTGGACAGTCTATATCTCATCCTCAACCCTACGGCCGGACTGGACGAGTCAAGTGAAATCATTGATTTTCTCCGGCAACTTTTATCTCAGGAATCCCCCTCCCTACAAAATTATGCCGCTCTTGGCATACCGGGTTTGGCTATGGCTGGAATATCAGGAATTTATACCAATCTTCCCGCTTCCGGCATTGAAGATATCAGCAATAGCCTGGCCAAATTCTCCATAGCTTCCCCTGCCCACGCCCAGGGATATGGTTTCACCAGCCTATCAGCTATCAATCGGCTCTGGGCTACCTCCAGGAATATCGTCTATCTGCTCATGATTGTCATCCTTGTCGCCGCCGCATTCATGATCATGTTCCGGGTCAAGATCAATCCCCAGACTGCCATCTCCGTTCAGCTCATGATACCCAAAATTATTATTACTTTGCTTTTAGTCACTTTCTCCTACGCAATTGCCGGTCTGGTCCTGGATTCCATTTTTGTGATCATCACCCTGGTGTTGGGGGCTTTAAGCTACAGTGGAGTTTTTGGGGCAGCCTTTATGGGTAGTTCTATCCGCTTTTTTGCCACCGGTGGCTTCGCAGTTGTCCTTGCATACTATATGCTTCCATTTATCCTCGTTAGTGCAGCAGGCGGCTTTTCCATCTTCATTCCTCTCCTAAACTTTATCCTTCCCGTTCTTACGCTCATCAGCATCGTCCTCATCGTCCTCATCAGTTGGCTGCTGTTGCGCGTCTTCTGGATGCTTCTTAAGACTTACCTCACCTTGATGTTTCTTATTATTGTCGGTCCCTGGCAGATTATGCTCGGGCTTCTTCCCGGCAACCAGGGATTCGGCGCCTGGTTCAGAAATTTAATTGCCAATGCCGCTGTCTTTGTTGTCGTCCCCCTCATGCTGCTTCTGAATATGCTTTTTTGGCAACCTCTTTGTTCCCTAATTCCGTTTCCTGCTCCCATTCGGACAATTATCGATGCTATTCTCGCCGCTTTTTCCGGTACAACATGGCGCCTCACCCCACTCGGCTGTACCGTAAATACCGGCCTGACTACTTCGGGCTGGCCTTCTCTGCCTTTTGTCGGTACAGTCGGTTTCCTTTTTTCTTTCGTCATGGGTTACGCCATTCTTGCTCTTATTCCCAAAGCGGCTGAAATGGTCCGCGACGCCCTCAAAGCTCCGCAATTCAAATACGGCACAGCCATTGGCCAAGCCCTCGGCCCCGCCTTTCTCCTTCCCTCTAAAGGTGTTGGTTTAGGTGCCTCATCGCTTGAGTATGCCGCGGGTCAAATTGGAGCAGGAGGTTTACCGGCTGACAAACAAGCCGCGTCCTCCCTGGAATCGGCTGCCAAAGCCGCGAGAAGCTTCTCTAATACAATCTCCGGTTGGGGTAAAAAAGCCGGCTCGTGAAACTAAATTCTAACTTCCCCTTTTTCTCCTGATTGACCTAAGCAGTCCGGCACCTCCGAATGTTAATGAATTCAATAATCCCCAGCCCACCTCATTAGCCACTTGTTCGGCAGGAGGTGATGACTCCTTTACCACCTCGCCGATTTTATCAGGCATATCATTAGCCCGCCCAATAATCTCAGCCTCAGTACCCCTTTCGATTAAAGGAAATTCCAGTTTTCTCAAACTCGCTAGCAATTTAACTATTTCACATTTTACCACGTATTTTGAAGCCATTTCCTTGGCATCACCATCCCATCTCAACATCTTCTGTATCGAATCTATCACCGACTTAATTGTCACCATCCCGCCGATTGCTTTGTGCCATCGGTCTTCATACATTCCCTTCATTTGTTGAAACATTCCGTCGACTCCCTGATTATTGAAATAATCCGCCAGATAAACCGAATCCCCTCCGGCATTTTTTCCCATAAATAGCTTCGCCAATAGAGGTAAAGCTGCTCTTTCACCAGCATAGGCACTCAAAAGTTCTCCGTGATTTTTCAGGATATTCCTGTATTCAACCATTTTCGGCCCCCCATTGATCAATGTTGCTACTTCCATCATTATTTCCGCGGTACCGTTGTCACATCCCACGTACTTCGCTACTTCTGCCGCCAAATCTCTTATTTCGTTTCTCACCGCCGTATGTCCGTATTCTTCCCTTAAGGGGTCGCTCCTAAGCAACCGCATGTATTCCGGAGCTTTACTCTCCGCAAAATGCACATCATCAGTATTCATGGTTCTGCGGCCATCAAGTACTCTTCTCCCTCCTCCGCCAGGATATTCCTGCTCATTCATTTGTAGAATAATCGCCAGGCATCTCTTTGCCTCCTCATCATTTTCAAAAGCAGTTGCCAAACCCCTTAAGGACAATCCTAGCTCTCCTATCAAACCACTCCCGGTTTTCGGATCATACAAAGTTGAAAATTTCCCGTCGTGCCTGCCCAAAGTTATTAATCTTATCCACGGCAACACTCCCCAATAAAACAGCCTAGCCTTCTCCTGGCTTGAACAGGACATTATGAAATACTGTCCTTCAACAGTATTCGGGTTTATAAATACGGGAACTCCATTTGTATCATAGGCATTCTCCAGTGCAGAAGCCGTTTCCACCCTGATTTCCGGAGCCCTGGGCCCTTGTGGTGGTATCACAAAATTCACAGGTAGTCCCAGTTTTTCCATAAACCTGGCGCTCCACCTGTCCCCGCTGGCATTAACCTCTCTAACTTCAACTTCTGCTCCCCCCCCTCCCCCCGCACCTTGCCCCATCTTTTCGGCTAATAGACGCTCGTGTTCCATTTGCTGCTCCCTCGCCTGCCTCTCGTTAACTCCCCTCACCTTCTCTAACCACCCTCTCGCCTCTTCCACCAGGCTTGTTTGGGGAATCGTCCCCCACCCCCTCGCCTCAACTCTTTTCCTAGTATCGGCATCAATAGTTGCTTCCCCCCTTGCAGCTCTCATCGCCCAAGCCCAATTCTCCTTCGCCACCTCCCGGTATTCCTCTATCATTCCGTCCATTTTGGGATCGTAACCGTGCAATCCTCTCACTTCCGTGATTCTATTATTCAGAAAGCTGCGAGAGAGTTTATCGTTTTCTGGCGCAATCTCCGAATGGTCCTGAAGATTCCCTCCGGCATTTTCAAAAAACCGCCAGTCTTGCTCTGTTTTTGTATCGTTTCGCACATCATCAAATAGCCCTATACCTTCTGCAATCATCTCCAGTGGAGCCCTTTCCTTACGCAACTCTTTAATCCGTTTTTCCCTTTCCTGTGGGTCTGATATTTTAAACGCCTCTCTAATGTCGTCTTGAATCTCCTGAAATGGCCGCACCCCGCTCAGCAATTCATTCCTAACCAAATCCTCAGTCTCCATATCGGCATGTTGCCTGGCCCCTCTTGATCCGGCTAACTTTTTATATAATTTTGCCAGTTCAGGTCTAATTTGGTCTGCATGGGTTACAGGCTCTCCGCTTTCTCGTTTCCTTGTTATTGCTCTCACCAACTCCCCTGCCTCATCAAACGCTTGAGCCGTTGCAAGCATCCCCACCAGCACATTTTCCAGCCTTCTTCCCAAGCTGGTATCTTCTGGCTCAGCCTCCTTTGGCTCTTCTTTAAGTTTTTCTGTCAACAACACACCTGGTCCCCTTTTCTTTTGTTCCTGTTCACGCCAGCTGCCCCGATTTTCTCCAAGAGGTGTCTCTCTACTTCCAAGCGGACCTGTACTCTCTCGAACTATTGCGTTTGCATCTTGTCCCTTGAGTTCATCCCTCAATGACCTCCCTGATTCGGGTTTGCCGACGATATCCTTTTTTTCACTCTTTACCTGCCCCCCGGGCACAATCCCTTTTGGTATTTCTTGGCTCATATCGTCACTCATATATCTCTAGTATATAACACCGTATTCTATCATGATTTAGCAACTATAGGATATGTCAATATATCGGTCTGTGAAAAAAATAGCTTGCATTCAAGCCTTCACAGGTTAGAGTGATAATAGAACCGAATCTGTCGCAATAGATATTTCAGATATAATCAATCAACCCTAAGTCCTTATGGAACAACATCCTGTCCCGCAAAACATTTCTTCTTACGAATTCCGCCTGGTCGGGGACATGACCCTTAAGCAGTTTCTCTACTTGGCTGGTGGCCTGGTCATGGCCTTTCTGATCTTCCGCACCCCCTTGCCGGTCATCATCAAATACCCCGCTGTCTTTATTTGCGCCGTCATGGGTGCTGCGATGGCCTTTCTTCCCATCAATGGCCGGCCTTTCGCCAAATGGATTTCCGCTTTTATGAAAGCTATTTATTCACCCACGGAATTTGTCTGGGCCCCTTCCCCCCCTTCAACTAAAACTGTTCCCCGAATTCCGGCCGCCCCTCCACCTGCTGCCCCACTATCTCCCGCTACTAGTTTCACTTCATTTGTCACCTCCCTCGCCCCCGAACCAGCGCCCGAACCATCCCCCGTTATTTCTCCCCCTCCCGCCGAATCTCCGTTCCCGACTGCCCCGACTCCGGTCACTCTTCCGTCCACCTTCCCCGGTACCGCCCGGGTTCAAAGTCCCGCCACCCCGGATTCCCCCACCCAAACCGCATATCACGCATTTACCCCTCCGCCCCAAATCTCACCGGTCACTGCCCCGGCCGAAGCTGCTGTCCCGGAACCGGTTATCTCCCCTCTTCCAGCCAAAGCTGCCCCTTCCGCCTCCTCCGTGGTTTCGCCCCTGCCTCCTCTTCCCAATATTCCCCTGACCGGACCCGGCCCCCGGCCTACTATCACTCCCCCTCCCCCCGCACCTCAGGCCACACTCACTTCCGCTGTCACTGCTCCCACCCAACCGAATATTCTTTCCGGCCAGATCAACGATTCCGCCGGTTCACCCATGTCCGGTGTCACCCTGGAAATTCTCGATTCTCAGACGGGCATCCCTGCCCGGGCTCTGCGTACCAATCGTCTCGGCCAATTCCAGATTGCCATTCCCCTCCCCTCCGGCTCATACGTCATCAATTCCGAAAAAGACGGTTTCAATTTTCCCCCTGTTTCCATCAAAGTCGCCAATTCCCTTATCCCACCCATCGTTATCACTGCCCAACCCCAAAATGCCTGACAACCTTATACTCTAACTATGAACCTTACCCGTGATCATCTGGACATTGAAGATATTCAGAACGATCTGGTCTTATTAAAAGACGGTTCCGCCTGCCTGATTCTCGAGGTCGGCGCCATCAACTTCGGGCTTTTTTCCGAAAAAGAGCAGGAAGCCACCATGTATGCCTACGCCCAACTTTTAAATTCTCTGACTTTTTCCATCCAGATAGTTATTTCTTCCAAACGTAAGGATATATCCGATTACCTGCAGAAACTGGAAGAGCGTCTGGCCAAAACTTCTGCCCCCAAAATCCGTACGCAGCTCACCAAATACCGGGATTTCATCAAAGCCATTGTCCGTCAGGGTAATGTATTGGACAAAAAATTCTTTATTTCCATTCCTTTCAGCTCAATGGAATTGGGTTTTAGTTCCGCCATGGGCGCCCTCGGCCCCCGGAAAAAAGGTTTGCCCCTGGCCAAAGCGGACATTTTCGATCGCGCAGCCACCAATCTGGCTCCAAAACGCGATCATCTTCTCCGTCTTCTGGCTCGTATCGGCTTGCGGGCCCGCCAGCTCAATTCCCAGGAACTTCTTCAGCTGTTTTTCGACTACTACAATCCCGATCTTTTAGGTAGTAGAGTTATTTTGCCAAAACCCACTGAAACCTGACATGCCGCTTTTCAAAAAAAGACCATCATCTGATACCGTAACCCACCCTGCCCCCACTCCTTCCTCCGGACCTGTTACCAAAACTCTGTCCCTGGCCAAAACAGTTCAGGACATTATCGCCCCCCAGCAAATTTCGATAGATTTTAATCTTCTCAAAATAAATGAGTATTACTACCGTTCCTTTTTCACCACCATCAACCGCCGGTTTGTGGATGCCAACTGGCTCTCTCAGCTAATCAATTTTGATCATTCTCTTAATATTTCCATGTTCGTCTATCCCGTGGAAAGCAAATCTACCCTGGATGACCTCCGCCGCAAAATCGCTGAAATGGAAGCCGAACTCAGCACTGACATGCAGCGTGGTCGGGTTGTCGATCCCGGTACCCAGGCAAAGCTCGAAGACGCCCTGTCTCTCCAGGATCAGCTGGTCAAAGGTATCGAACGCTTTTTTCAGTTTTCGCTTTATGTCACCATCCCCGCCGAATCGGCATCGGAATTGGAAACCACCAGCAAGCAGGTCAGCAGTACTCTGTCTTCACTTCTGCTTTCTTCAATTCCCACCGTCCTGGAACAGGGCGAGGGTTTCAAAACCACCCTCCCGACCTGTATTGACCACCTTATGGTCACCCGCAATATGGATACCACCTCTCTGGCCACTACTTTCCCGTTTACTTCTTCCGAGCTTACCTCAAACGAAGGGGTTCTCTATGGAATTAATGAACACAACGGCAGCCTGATTATTTTCGACCGGTTCACATTGGAAAACGCCAACACCGTCGTTTTTGCCAAGGCCGGGGCAGGCAAGTCTTACGCCATCAAACTGGAAATTCTTCGTTCTCTCATGTTCGGCACGGAAGTAATTGTTATCGACCCCGAAAACGAATACAAGCCTCTGTGTGACGTGGTTGGTGGGGATTATATAAATTTTGCTTACAACTCCCAAAACCGCATTAATCCCTTCGATTTATCTGCCCTCACCGACACCTCCGAAGAAAATGAACTCAACCTCAAGATTCAGTCACTGCATTCGCTTTTCAAGGTCATCATGGGTGCCCTCAACCCCACTGAGGAAGCTCTTTTGGACCGGGCATTAAATCTGTCTTACCGTATGAAAGGCATCACCACCGATCCGGTCACTCAGAGAAAAGTCCCCCCCCTCATGGAGGATCTATACAAGGCTTTCATAGGTATGGAAGAACCCCAGGCTGCTTCACTGGCGGATCGTCTGGAAAAATTCGTCAAAGGTAGTTTTACAGGCATTATTGATCAGCCCAGTAACGTCGCTCTCAAAAATCCTTTCACTGTTTTTTCTGTTCGTGACCTTGAAGATTCACTCAAACCTATTGCCATTTTTATTATTCTCGATTATATCTGGACCAAGATGCGCCGCGATCTCAAAAAAAGGATCCTGGTGGTTGACGAAGCCTGGTATCTCATGCGCTATCCCGATTCGGCCAATTTCCTCTACGGAATTGCCAAACGCGCCCGTAAATACTTCCTCGGATTAACCACCATTACTCAGGATGTGGAAGATTTCTTAAATACTGATTTTGGCAAAGCCATCGTCACCAATTCATCCATCCAGATCCTCATGAAGCAGTCTCCCGCGGCTGTTGATCGAATCGCCCAGGTTTTTTATCTTTCCGAGGGGGAAAAACATCTTCTGCTCTCCGCCAACGTCGGTGAAGGCCTGTTTTTTGCCGGCAATAACCATGTTGCCGTCCGCTTTGTCGCCTCCCCCGACGAACACCAGCTTGTCACTACCAAACCCTCGGAGTTATTAGCCCAGAAAGCAGCCGCCATGCGGTTAATTACCGACCAGGAGAAACCTCATGCCTGACGTCTATACCTCAACCAAGACTCAGCAACTGGTCCGTCTTCAGAAATTAATTTACAGCCTATCTCTTATTCCTCCTGAAATTCCCCCAGGAGAAACACCTGCTTCCGTGGAAATAAAAATCTGGTCTGTCGTTGAACAAATTCTCCCCTTTGAAAGACTCAAATTAATTAAAAAAGATGAAGAACCCCTGCTGGCTTTGAATCTGGCGCTGCTTGAACTCTCTCAGGAAAAAATCGACTCCATGTACGGCATTCTCAAGACTTTAGTTGATGATTATGAAAATCACCTCAGGCTCCGGGAACAGGAAGCGGAGAAAATCCGGCACAAAAACCCCACGGTCCACGACAAAATGCTATCCCAGTTGGAAATGATCAGTCGGTCGGTCGCTCAACGTAGCCCTCAGGGCAAAGTCGCGGCAGAATTTTTCAATGATGTAGTCGAGCCCACTATTTACCGCCGGGTGGCTACCAATCCTGAAAGCGTTCCTCTGCCCGATTTGGCCAGAACTTTGGAATTTGTGTTGCCCTCCCAGTCAATAACCAATCTTATTGCCCCCCTTGCCGATACTCTCACTTTTATTTATCCCAATCTCAAAGAGTTGCGTCAATCAATCCGCTCATCGGTGGTTTCACCTATCCATCTCACTGATTCAGCTTCAGACAATCTCGCAAATGTCCTCTTTGTGGAGAAACTTATTCACCCTCAAGCTACCCCTGACCAATTTTATTCCCGTCTCACTACCCTTATACCTCAGATTAATTTGCCTTCAGATGATACTCAAGCTGCCACTGCTGCTGTATCTAGTTTATCTCAAAATTTAGCTTCCGTTAATTGCTCCCGCCGTCATCCTTCCCCCGGTTGCCGCCGCTGCTCCCGCCGTTGTCGCCGCCGTTCTCAGGTCTGACTTGCCTGCCGCTCTCTCCGATCTGGGTTTGTCTGCCAAAGATACCGCTGCCGTTGCTGCTGCGGTCGATAAGGTCATTGCTGCCCAGGGACCTCAGCTTTCCGCCTCCGATCTTTCCTCGGCCTTAAGTTCCGCCGGCCTTTCCGCCGATTCCGTCAGGACTCTTGTTCCCCGCCTTGAGAAGTCTCTCTCCGCTGCTCCCGCCCGGGTCTCCGTCGCCGCCGCCGCTGCCCAGGGTGCCGTTCTGGCTTCCTCCGACTCCCTCAAGCTGCCTGAAAACATCGTCTCTTCTGTCCGCGATACTGTCTCCCGCACTTTTGCCTCCCAGCCCGACATCTGGTGGCCCGGGCCGGTCTGTCTTCTTCCCAGGCTGCCGTCGTTGCCAAATCCTCCCACTCTTCTTTCCGTTCGGCCTTAATTGCTCCCGCCGTCATCCTGACCCCTGCCGGAATTTCCGTATCTCCGTTTGCACTTGTAGCCGCCAATGACACGTTATCAGAACTTTCTGTGTCTCTCAAACTTTCTTCCGCCCAGACCCAAGCCGTTTTTCAATCGGTTTTTCCTGCTCTGGCGTCCCAATCTTCCCCCGAGGCCGTCCGTTCTCTTATTGAGAAGCTTCCCTCCACTGCGCGTCTTACCTCCCCCCAGATTTCCGCCCTTTCTACCGGCCTTTCACAGGCGTATCAGTCTGCCCTCATTGCCCCGCCGGCTGTCTCAATTGCTCAAACTTCAGCATTGGATGTAATTCATTCCTTCTCATCCCAACTTAATCTTTCGCCATCTCAAACCACCCAGGCTTCATCCGCGCTGCGCGATCTGTTATCCGATACCCCCCTCTCTATCTTAACCCCCCAGATTATCACCGCCAGGCTCCGTACCGCGGGTATTTCTGCGCAAAAATCAGAGTTCCTATCCAGTCATATCTTTGCAGCATATACCTCTGCCGCCAATCTCCCTCCCCAAGCCACAGAAATATTATCCTCCTCCTTGTCCGCTGCCCAATCCACCCTTCTCTCCCTCTCACCTAAACTCAAGCTGACTCCGGAACAAATTGTCTCTGCCCACATTACTCTCCATTCCACCCTTACATCGCACCCCACTGCCACCCTAGTTGAGCTGGAAAACGCCTTTAAATCTTCCGGTTTTTCCCCACAGATTGCCTCCGTACTCGCCTCCTCATCCCACCAAACTTTCAGTCAAACCTACGCTCCGGTACATTTTCTTGCAGCTGCCTCCCAAATCCTGTCTACAGCCCCCCTGGCGCCGAATGAGGCCTCTCAAATTCTCAATCAGCTATTTCCCCTTCTCGGCACAAATCCCGCCTCGTTACCCGACCATATTACTAGAATTTTTTCCGCCTCCGCCTCCACTTACATTCCAAGTGAGTACGTTGAATCAATTTCCCAGATCGCACAAATTTTTGATCCCCATGCCCCGCCGGTTCTACGGGACCTGCGCTCGCCTCTTGTTCAGTATTTACATTCGACCTCGGCTCTCAATCTCTCCGATATTCCCGGATCTCCGGAGAATCTCCTGGCTATCAAATCCTCTTTATCTTCCTCTTTTTCTACTCTTCCGAGCCATTATCCGGAATCCAGAATCCTGTTTGCCTTACAACCTCTCCTGACCACCCACCTGGCGGCTTCTCCTGCTACCACCATTCCCGCGGCTGTTGACCTAATCCTCTCCTCCTCAGGCGGCAGGATGTCTCTGGCGCAAGCTTTTTCTGTTCTGTCTCCAGCTATTCCGGCACTTCTCTCCCTCCACCCTGAACTGGCCTCTTTCCATTTAGTTGTCTCCACCAGATTAACTCGGGCCAATGTCACCCCCCAGCTTGCCGCGGAACTGTCCGACCACCTTCTTCTCTTCAAACTCTACCGTCCCGATGCCACTCCCCAGGAAGTCTCCCGCTATCTTCAGCTCACCTTCCTTCCAAAATTGGAAGCCAACAAAGTAAGTTCTCCGGAAATACTTCTCAGGGACCTCGGGGAACACTTCACCATGTTCAATTACAAACTCAAAGACGATGCTGCGGCTGCTCAATATCTGTATCACCAGCTCCGTATGGGCGGCCTGCCTTCACCCATCGCCAAGATTCTGTCCAAACAGTCGGTCCCATTCGTAAAGGCCGGTTATTTTCTTGCTGGATTTGCCGGCGCCCCTTCCACTCCCGCGGACAAACTTTTCTCTGTCCAAAATCAAGCCTTTCAGCAATTGTTTCCCTTGTCCGTAGAACTTCTTCGCTCAAAACAGCCCTCCCAAACCTCTGGACTCAATCTGCAGAACCTGAATCCCCAAGTATTGTTTTCCAACCTGTTCCGCCAGTTCGGTCCTCCCCAGGCATTCCATCTCCAATCCCATTTGGGGTCTCTCAATTTGCCCGGACCATTCTCCGACCTGCTTAAATTCGTCAGCCAAAAACCCCGCGACCTGCTCCACCCCCGGGTGTTGGAGGTTTTGGAGCGTTTCTCCGCCTCCCCCCTCGGTCGCCAGTTCTTCTCCTCGACAATTGGCAAACAGATTTCCCTCTCTCTCACTAAGTCGGGCATTACTGGCGCTGTTCGAAGTGCCACAGGATCTTCCTGGCTTGCCGGTCACCGCTACACCATTATCGGCAACAGGGTCCTCTCCCCCGTAAAAAGTATCGCCAAAGCCGCTTGGGGAAAATTAGCCAAGACTGTAATTGGTAAGACTGTCACTTCCATTGCTAAAAAAATCGCCATAAAGCTCGGCTTTCATTTAGCTCTTCAGGCTGTCGGATCGACAGTTCCTGTTATCGGAAACGTTGCCGCGTTTGTCGTTGGTCTAGTATTAGATGTCACTTGGGGGGTCATTAAAAAACTCGCCAAAAAAATCAAAGAAAACGCTCCCATGATTATTGGTGCCATCATCGGCCTTATTGGTGCCCAGCTTGCCGGACTTTCTATTACCGGCTCCTTGGCAGCCACTGGTGTCGGCGGTTTTGTTGGCTCCGCCTTCCAGTCATTCTTTACCGGCACCGGTCCGGGAGTCCAATCTCTTCAGCAAATTGCTTCTACCGGCGGTTCAATAATTACAGGTGTGGTCACAGTCATAGCCGGCGTTAGTGTTTTACCCATAGTCATCACCGTCCTGGTAATCCCGATCATTGTTACTTTTGTTGTCTTCATCATCAACTCCGGCGCTTATGTCATCCCCGCCACCCCGCTTTCCTTCTTCTTTGCCGGTGACGATAGTGGTGTCGGTGGGGGGGGGGGGGGGGGGGGGGGTGGTTGGGGGGATCCCTCGAGTTGTCCCATAGACGATGGAATAATAACTTACTATTCTTACAACTCTTCTAACGATACTGGGCATGGTAGTACCCCCTACTGGCAAGGTTGGACGCCCTGTAAATGGGCCCTCCCTCAAGACGCGCCAGGCTGCTACGGTCCAAGCATAGGTGTCCCCAGTGTCTGCTCCGGCGTTGCCAGCCGTTGTCCTTATTACGGATATGCTATGGATGTCAAAGCACCAAGTGGTGGGGTTGCTGACGTCAAACTTCCCCTTCTCAATGGTCAATCCGTCCGCTGGAATTTTTCTTGGGGTAAGGCCAATCCTGCTGGCTCTGGTTACAGGGCACATTATGTTTCTGGTAATGTAAGAATAGTGTTAACTCACATCTCGGGTTCATACTCTACTGGCACCAATCTTCCCTCTGGAACTATTATTGCTACTCTTTATCCTATGGGCTTTACCCATTTACATATGGAGGTATCTATTGGAGGTATTTGGGTCAAACCGGAAAATTATTTCTGTAATTAAATTCATGTTTTCGCGCTTTTCTCCTAAATCTAAAAAAATTCTTCTGGGATTGTGCGTTTTGTCCCTTATTTCACTCGTTTATCTCTATCTGCAAATCTCCTCCCCTACTCCCCCGCCCCCGCCTCCGGTCATAATCCAACCCAACACCACCCAATATCCAACTCCCGACCCCAAATTGGTGCAAATTTATCCCCCCGACGCTCAACCCAAGCTTGCTTTTCCCGAAATGGCTTTGGCTTTTACTTTTGATCAGGAAATCAACCTTACCTCGATTCGTGTCTTTGTTTCCCCTTTTCAGCCGGTAAACGCCCAGGTCAGCCAGGATAAAAGAACCCTCTACGTAGCCCCCAAACCTTCCTGGACCTACAATACTGAATATGTTATTTCCGTTTATGGGGTTTTTCAGGAACCCATATATCATCGCTTTCAGCCTTTACCGGTTCCGGAGGGTTCATCTGGCGGTATAGAAGAGCAAACGGAGAAAGTTCAAAAACTCTAAACCCTCACCGGCATGATCAGGTGAATTAAACTCTCGTCCCCCTCCCATGACCACACTCCCGGCGCCAGGTTACCGTTCAAAACCAGCCTCACCCTTTCTATGTCGGTACTTCCCAAAAAGTCTATTACATAGCGGTAATTGAAAGCGATTTCCACATCTTCACCCTCTTTTTCCGCCTCCAACTCAATCTCGCTTTCCCCGGTCTGCTGAGCTGAAGCTGTTATTTTAAAACCGGAAGCATCCATTTTAAATCTGATGATATTAGAATTGTCTCGGGCAAAAATTGACGCCGATCTTACCGCCCTCAACAGGTTTTCTCTGTCTGCTGTCAGTGATGTTTTTTTCTCAACCGGAATTATTTTTTCCACATCCGGAAAATTTCCTTCCAGTATCCTTGACACCAGCTGAATCCCGTCGCATCCGAAAATCACCTGGTTATTTTCCTCTGCCTTTTCCATAATTATTTCCCCGCCTTTACTTTCTGATGCCAATCTGGCCAGCTCTAAGATTGTTCTTGCCGGCAAAATCAATCCCGCCTCTCCAATTCCTCCCCCACCCAATCCCGCTTTATCAATCCTTTTCCGGCTCAACCTGAATCCGTCAGTGGCCACGGCCGTCAATCCTGTTTCCGTTTTCATCAGTTTGATTCCGGTCAGCACCGGCCTGCTTTCATCTCCTGCGGCCGCAAATGCCACTTGTTGGGCGATTTCCAGTACGATCTTCCTGCTGATTTTGTACCTGTCGGACTTGGCAGTTTTCTCGTTCAGCCTGGGAATAACCGGAAATTCGGTTGCTGCAATCCCGGCAAAAGTTGCCTCAGATTTTCCCCCTTTTACTTTCAGCTTTTCACCCTCCCCCGTCAATTCCACGTTCCCCGATTCCAAAGATCCCGCATATTCCGCCAAATTCTTCGCCGGCACCGTTATCCCCCCCTCCTCCGTTACTTTACCCCCCGCTTCCACTCTCAAACCCATTTCCAGATTGGTTGCTGACAGCACCAGCCCCACTTTTGTGGCTTCTATTAACACGTTTCCCAATACCGGCATCTGACCCCGACTGGACACCACCCTCCCCACTAAACCTAGGCTTTTACTCAGGTTCTCCTGTAATATTATAGCTTTCATTTATAATTTAGTCGTACCAGTAGTAGGTCTTGTGGATAAGTTAATAAATTATAAAACTGGAATTTAATTTTCGGGTTTGTTTTCTGTTAACAATGAGCCTGCCGAATTGTGGATAACTTGGTAGTTGATTGTTGACAATTTTTTTATTGTTGTTATCTGTCTGTCAGTTGTATACACCCATCCCGATTTAAATACAACATCTCCCCAAACTATCCCCCTCTCATGTAAACAACTTTTTCTTAATGTCTTCAACCTCTGTTTTTATTCTTTGGTCTGTCTCCATCCCCAGTTTCACTTTATTTGATCCGTGCATTACTGTTGTATGGTCCCTGTCTCCCACCATTCTGCCCACTTCTGTCAGCGGTAGTTTCAACTCATATCGCAGCAAATACATTAATATTTGTCTCGGCCAGGCTATCATTTTAGTTCTTCTCTCCCCTTTCAATTGTTGTATACCAAGCCTGTAATAATTGCCCACCACAGAAAACACTTCCGTAGAAGTGATTATCTTAGCTCGTCCGTTACCGGGTTTGGCGATTTCCAGGACTTCTTCCACCCACTCTTTAGTAATTTCTTGTTGTTTCATTTCCGCTTCGGAAATCAACCGGACCAAAAAACCCTCAAGCTCTCTTACCCCCTCAATTTTATTCGCAATTACCTGGGCTGCTTCCATAGGCAGGTCAATTTTTCTTTGCCTGGATTTAATGAGCAGAATCGCGGTTCTCAATTCAAAATCGGCCGGACCGATGTCCACAATCAATCCCGCTCCGAAACGGCTTCTCAATCTTTCCTCAAGTTTGGAAATTTCCGCCGGTGGCCGGTCGGAAGTCATTACGATTTGACCGCCTTCCTTTTGGATGGCGTTAAAAGTATGGAAAAACTCTTCCTGGACGGTTGGTTTACCCGCGATAAATTGCACATCGTCTATCATCAGTAGTTTAACTTTCCGGTACCTAAGCCTGATTTTATCCGTGGATTTAAACCTGATGGCTTCCACCAGATCATTGGTAAATTCTTCTCCGGAACAAAACAACACTGAACCTCTGTCGTTATTCAATACCTCATGACCGATCGCCTGCATTAAATGCGTCTTGCCCACCCCTACTCCGCCGTAAATAAACAAGGGATTATATGCCTCTCCCGGCTTGCGGGCTACCGCCTGGGATGCCGCAAACGCCATTTGGTTACTGCCGGCTACTGCATAGTTGTCAAAAGTAAAAGTTTCCCGCAGGTTTGCTTTTTTCCAACCTCCCTTAATGACTTCTTTACTCTCGAATAATGGACCACTTATACTATCCTGTTCATCTGCTTTTCTGCTTTTTACTATCAAAATTATTTCACACTTATTACCTGTCACCCTTTCCAATTCCTCCGTGATTTGACCCCAATACCTTTGCTCTAGGGTGTTTTTGGCAAAAGAAGAAGCGCAACCCACCTCGCACAATAGCCGGCCGTCTTTTTCTCTGACATCAGCCAACTCCGTCTGTTTTAAGTAGGTGCCGTAAGTACCCGGAGACACTGCCAGTCTCAAAGCTTCCAATACTGCTTTCCAAACTTTTTCTTTATCTATCATCTCCTTTATAGTTGTGGATAACTCTTCCGGCAAGAAGCAACATATACTAGTTATCCACACTCAGTCAAGAGGTATATTTACTCTTGCTCTTCTGCCTGCCTCCGCTTATACTCTTACCCATGCCCAAACGTACCTGGCAGCCGAAGAAACTCAAGCGTCTCAGAAAACATGGATTCCGTTCCCGTATGTCTACCCGCACAGGACGCAATTTACTTGCCCGTCGCCGTCTCGCCGACCGCCGCCGCCTTGCGGTTTCTTAATATATAGTTTTGTTTTTAGAGCTTTGGGATTTAGAATTTAATTCAAGTGATATCCAAATCCCGCCGATTGCATCGTACTGATTTTTTAGCTGTCCAAAAACTCGGCCGCAAAATTCGCACCCCCAATCTTTCTCTAATTTACTATCAACGAATAACGAACAACGAACAACCAGCTCGTTTTGCCATCGTCACATCTTCTAAATTTCACAAGCGGGCAGTTGTCAGAAACCGCTTTCGCCGCAAAATCTACAATCTCCTGAATACATCGCCATTAGCTCTTCGCAATGACATCATTCTTCACCCCTCCCGTACAATGCTAAACTTAACGGATGCGGAAATTGCTGCTCTACTTGATACGGTTTTATCAAAAATACCTCTCATTTGATACCGGCTTTATGCACCTTCTTTTTCCCGGATCCGCCTGCCGCTACACTCCCCGCTGCTCAGAGTATACCTACCAAGCCATAGTTAAATATGGTATTCTACACGGCAGTGTACTTGGATTAAAGCGTATCTTGCGCTGCCACCCCGGACGCTCCGGTGGTTTCGACCCCGTTCCTTAATTACTCATATCTAATATATGCGCGAACTTTGGAATCTATTGCTTTTTCATCCTCTGATAAACTCGCTTATTGCTCTGTATAAAGTAACTGGAAATTTAGGTTGGGCGATTATTATTCTTACTGTTATCCTCCGTTTAGCCATGACCCCCCTGATTCTGCCGTCCCTTAAGTTGGGTAAAAAAATGCAGGAGTTGGCACCTGAGCTGGCCAAACTAAAAGAAAAATTCACCGGGAATAAACAGGGACTGGCGCTTGCCCAGGCTGAGCTTTACAAACAACACGGAGCCAACCCCGCCGCCGGATGCCTGCCTCAGATAATCCAGCTGGTAGTGCTTATTGCCCTCTTCAGCGCCCTCAATTCGGTCCTCAAGCCAAATGGCGCCGGTTTAGTAGAACATCTTAATCCCCTGCTTTATTCCTTCAACCGTCTTGATTCGGATTTTCATTTGTCTACAAAATTTCTGTATTTAGACCTTACAAAGCCGGATGTTTCCCGTGTCCCCTCCATCCCTATCCCCATTCCTGGTATTTTTTTACTACTCTCGGCATTCGTTCAGCTGATCAGTTCAAAAATGATGCTGCCTGTAGTGAATCGCGAAAAGAAACTGGCCCAAAAGACACCTCAGGCTTCGGATGATGCCATGGTGGACGCCCAACAGCAAATGTTATATCTTTTCCCCTTAATGACGCTGGTTATAGGTTTCCAGTTTCCATCGGGACTGGTTATTTACTGGTTTATTTTCTCTGCCGTCAGTATAATCCAGCAATATTACGCTACCGGCTGGGGAGGTCTGACCCCCTGGTTGAAAAAAATACACCGCTGATGGATACCAACCGCCAAATCATTACCCTCATCAACGACTTCCTTGACCGGTTCGAATTCCCCGCACCTACTGGAGTCTCTGTGGAAGCCGGTACTGACCCTGATTCCCTGCAGGTATTTCTGAAAACGGCAGAACCCGGACTGATCATCGGATATCATGGTGAAAACCTCTCTGCTCTCCAGTTGGTTCTGGGTCAGCACCTGCACTCCCGTTTCGATCGCTGGTTCAATCTCTCGATAAACGTCAATGATTATCGGGAACGTCGAGAGTCCGCACTTCACTCTCTCGCCGACTCAGCAGTTACCAGGGTAATTGCCACCGGACAGCCCCACTCTCTTCCGCCTATGCCCGCCGGAGAACGCCGAATAGTCCACATGTATCTGTCCGATCATCCCCAGGTCACCACATCCTCCGAAGGTCTCGGACGCAACCGTAGTGTCATCATCTCCCCCCGGGCCGTATAATTTGATCCGTGTCGGGTCGTCTGGAAAAATATATTTTTATTCTTCTCCTATTAACACTTCCTTCCCAGTTAGGCTTACATTTCTGGCCCTCATTCAGCTTTGTTTCTGGCCTACCTCTTGATTACCTCTCTCCCACTCTATATTTCACAGACCTCCTAATACTGTCTCTTTTTCTTATATCCGGATTTCGTACCCATATCCAGCTCCCGATTCTGATTTTCATAACCCTGAATACATTTTTTTCATTTTCCCCCATGGTCACTATCATTAGATGGATTCGGATTCTGGAATATTTTTGGTTATTTGGTTATTTGACTATTAAATTTGATTTAAAATTACCAAAAATATTAAATTGGTCATTAGAATTGTCTTTAATCTGGGTTTCGTTTTTGACTTGGATCCAGTTTTTAAAACAGTCCTCAGTTGGTGGACTCTGGTACTGGTTGGGAGAACGCACTTTTAATTTGTCTACTCCCGGAATATCCAAAATAGACTTGGAATTTGAGACTTGGAACCTGGGACTTACACTCAGGCCGTATGCCACTTTTCCTCACCCCAACGCTCTCGCCGGTTTTCTGTTAGTCGCCGGCCTGCTTATCTATTATCTCTATCCAAAATCTCTAATATCTAAAATCGCTATCCTGGCATCTATCATAACCATTCCGGTAACCTTCTCCAGAACAGCTATTATTATTGAAGCGATATTCTTAGTGTTTTTGGTCTTACTGAAAGTTAAAAATTTAAAATTAAAAATTAGTCTTTTACTCTTTTCTTCTCTTCTACTCTTCTACTCTCCTGCTCTCATGCCCGGTAACCCCTCCTCCATCCCCGAGCGTTTGTCTCAATATGGGGTTTCCTTATCGGTCATCAAGGATCATCTTTTACTGGGAGTGGGGTTGGGGGCATATGTTCCATCCGCCCAACCATACTATAACCTAACCACTGTTCCCTATAACCTCACTCTTCAGCCCGTACACAATGTGTTTCTTCTTCTCATTTCCGAACTTGGCATCCCAGCTTTCTTAATAATGTGTTATTTTATGACGCGTCTCAAGGGCCGCTCATTACTGCTTCCGGTTGCTGTAGTATTAATTTCCGGGATGTCAGATCATTATTGGCTTACCGCTCATCAAAACAGCCTTCTCCTGGTAATCCTGTTTTCTCTGCTAATATTAAATATGGGGACTGAGCACTGAGCAATGAGCACCAAATATTTAAACATCTACTGTGATGGAGGAGCCCGGGGTAATCCGGGCCCTGCCGCAGCAGCCTTTGTAGTCAAAGATCCCTCAGGCCGTATCTTGCATCAATCAGGAAGATTCCTGGGCCATGCCACCAACAATCAGGCCGAGTATCAGGCTGTAATCGATTCTCTTTCCTGGTTACTTGAAATTCGATTTACTAAAACATACAACCTAATCGCTATCCACTATTTCTTAGACACTCAACTTCTAGTCAACCAGCTTTCCGGTAATTTCAAAGTTAAGGAACCTCAGTTAAGAATTAAATTTTTAACTGCCAAACAACTAGCAGACAAACTATCCATCGATATAAATTACTCATACATTCCCCGGCTACAAAATTATCAGGCGGATCGGTTGGTCAACATAACCCTCGATAATCTCCATTAATCTTTAAAATAACCTCAGTAAATAGGGCAGAAATAGCATCCTATATTATGCGGGGATTTTCATGTTTTTGATGTATTGACAAAAACATGAAATAAGCAGGCACGAAAAATAGTCAAAACTAGCCACAAAAAAAGTGTAATGATTGATAGTGTCTATTTACGATAATTACTTTAGAATAAAAAGAATGCCCAAAATAAAATTAATTTCAGAAACTATACCCTCCGGGAATTCTGTCCTTCTGACTCATCATCAGCATTCATTAGCCCGTGAATTAACAATGCAACTTACTTCTCTGGGAAATTTCAAAATTGAAAACTTTCATCCCGGCTCATCCGGTCCGTTTAGCCGCCCGGACGTTATCATTCACCTCGCCGGGTTAGGCTCCCCTTCACTTAACGAGACTTTGTCCTGCACCACCGAACTTTATGACTTACTTCAGATTGCTTCCCGATACTCATCTCGCTTTATACTCATACTTCCTGATTCCATCTCACATCTGAAATCTACGGCCCATACTCTATTTCTTCAATTTTCCCAGTCACACCGTCTGCGCTCACACATTATAGAGGTAAACCCCGACTCAGACAGAACGGCCGTTGCTCAACAAATAATTCGTCATTTTAAATATGGATACGCATATCAATCGCCACGAATAACACCGGTTGTTCCCCTCCGAAAAAAATTTCGACGGTTCCGATTACACCGTTTTCACTTGCACTTTCCGTGGTTTGTTCTGTTCGGAGTCTTGGTGATTCCATATCTGGTCATACTGATCCAATTCCTGTTGGTCTGGGGTTTTACCGGTTGCGCACTAAAACACCTGCCTCAAGGACGGATATCCCGGGCATCGATCTGCACCGCCCGCGCAACCGCTGTCTCTCGGGCAATACTCGCTCAGACTCGCTTTCTGCCCGGTTCAACGTATATGTTCTATCGTCTCAACTTTCCTCTCCATGAATCAGTAGACACTTTAACCCACCTCACCGACAGTCTGGTTCTGTTGGAAAAGTCCGCCGCGAAAGCCAATCAGTTATTTGCATATTTCGTAAACTCCATCACCCCGGGGCAGTGGCTTGATCCTGGTGAGTATCTAATCCAGTTTTCCGCTCTTTCGGAATCCCTGTCCTACCTCAACTCCGACCTCAAAAACATGTACTTGTCATCTCCCAAACCTTCACCCCGCTTAACTACCGCCGCTGTCCAAATTTCCTCCGCTAGACAGTTTTTGTCCCGGTTCCAACTATTGGCCCCCGATATGCTGCGTATCTTTTCCAGATCTGGTCGTACTCAGTATCTACTGATCATTCAGGACGCATCACGGCCCAAACCCTCCGGCGGTTTAATTGATACTTTAGCCATAATTACAGCCCAGAACGGTCGCATTATCAATTTCCAGGCACTTCCAGCTGATGTCGCGGATGGTCAATTCAGGGGATTGGCTGAACCTCCTTCGGATTTTGCCAGGGCGACAGGTCGTAATCGTTGGCTTTTACAGGACGCCAATTGGGACCCTGACTTTCCGGCCGCCGCCGCCAAAATTGCCTGGTTTGTCAATAAAGAATTGTCATTGGATATAAATGTGGTCATAGCCTTAAACACCCGCACCTTGGCTCGTCTGATATCTGACGTTGGACAACTTGAGGCTTCAGATTTATCACAGGTTTTAACCTCGGCTGATTTTTCATCCCGTGTTGGCCAATCCGCCCCGGACAATTTTTTAACCACCGTTATCCTGGCCCTGGAAAAACAAATGCGTTCTCTTACTCCATCTCAGCAAACCCGGATTATGTTCTCTCTTGCTCAATCATTGGAAAACAGGGAAATCTTCATAGCACCTCTTACGTTTTCGGTTCCGGGATTGTCTCAATCAGGCTGGAGTGGGGGATTAACTCTACCCGAATGCCGCGGAAATCTGACTTGTTTTCATACATTTTTCTACCCCGTTGTTACCCATTTGGATTCAACGCCTCTGACCGAACCGCTGGACATACGGCAGAATATTAAGTTCGACATTACTCCCGCCCAGGTGCTCACCACTTTCGCCATGCGGCTTCACCTTAAATCTCCGGTTTATTTCAGACTTTATCTGGCTTCTGATGCAGGTGTAAGTTCAATCATGGTCAACGGCACCGCTTTCTCTCCGTCAAATTACTGGCGTAAAACTACAGACCGTAAAAATTTTATCGAGATCAAAATTGATCCGCGACCCGGTGATGATTCTGAATTTGAAGTCGTCACCACTCAACCACCGGTCCCTGATGGCCGTTTTCATTATCAAATGGATCTACTGAACCAACCCGGTCTTGATGCATCAGATCTTGAGCTTGGGATTTCATACCCCCCGGATTGGTTTGCCACTTCCTATACAACTCCCTCCGTTGCTTCCACCGGACATCTTCGCTATAATACCCCGGTGTCAGGCCCTGTGAAAGTCGATATCGATTTTTCTCCGGCCCCCTGATCCCCATATGACCAAACACACATTATCAGCCGAAAAGCGCGAAGTTTTAGGCCGCAAAGTTAAACAGTTGCGTACTTCTGGTCTCATTCCCGCAAATATCTTCGGCAAAAATATATCCTCAGTCAGTATTCAGATCAACACCAAAGATTTCCACACTGTTTACAAAGAAGCAGGGGAGTCCACTTTGGTTTATCTCACCGTCAAAGGTGAAAAATTGGACAGGCCGGTGTTTGTGCGCGATGCGGTAGTACATCCGGTTACCGGCCGGATTTTACATGTAGTTTTCCATCAGGTGGATCTTAAAGAAAAAGTTACTGCACCGGTTCGCGTTCTTCTGGAAGGCGATGCTCCGGCGGAAAAAGAAAAACTGGGTATCCTGGTTCAGCAGACAAACGATGTAGAGGTAGAGGCTCTCCCGACAGACATGCCGGAAAACATTACTCTGGACGTTTCCTCACTCACCGAGGTCGGTTCATCTCTCTCAATTTCGGATATCAAATCCTCACCTAAATATAAAGTTATCACCGACCCTGAAACTATTATTGTCAAAATAGAGCCCCTTGCCGCAGAGGAGAAAGAAGAAGCTCCGGTACTTGTCGAGACTCCCGAAGGTGAAGCCGCCCCGGCCGAGGGATTGCCCGCCGAAACGGAAGCGAAGGAGGGTGAAGCCGCCCCGGCTCCGACTGCTGAAGAGAAACCTGCCCAGTAGTATACTGGCTGTGTGTCGGAAAAAATCATAGGTTACAGTTTGCTCTCGCTTGGTTTATTGCTTATCCTCGCAGCCGTTCTCAGTGTCTATTTGGTATTTACTGCCAAAACTAAACCTGCCCGGGTATTTAATCAAACTGGTATCACCTTAAACTTAAATCAGCTACTGGGTCCCCAGGTTCTTCCCAACACCGGTACGGAAAATCCTCCGGTTGAACTAATTTCCGCGTCGGCTTTAAACGACATTTCCAACCTGACACTACATCTGTTGCTCATGGGTTTTGTTGCCGGTGGTGGTTACAGAATTGCCTCGCTTGGCGTCCTGCTTCTCAGACCCATCGAAGTCGACCTCAAAACCAAATCTTCCCCCGTCATCGCCAAATCTTAAACTGGCCAGCGACTCGTTATTAGCATTTGGTCAGGATATTTTCTTAAATCCTTAATTTCACTCCAAACGGCTTCCGTCACAAACGGCATAAACGGGTGCAATAATTTTAACGCTGTCAGGTAAACATGTCTTACCACAGACAAAGCAACTTCTTTGTCTTCTCTTTTCTTCACTTTTTCGATATAGACATCCGCCAGTTGATGCCATAAAAATTCATAAATCGCCTCTGCTGCATCTGCAAATCTGTATTTTTCCAACCCCCGATTTACGACATCAACAGTCTTCGTTAGCTTTTTGATGATTTCCATGTCTTCAAGAGCTAGTCGCGGTCTGAATAACTCCTCTTTATAGAATTCTACTTCTTTTCCGTAAGCTTCGAACATCAATTCTATAAACCTCCCCATATTCCATATTTTGTTTGCGAAATTGCGCATCCCTTTAACTTTTTCGTCAGACAGTGGAATCTTGCTCCCTGGAGCTACTCCAAAAATCATTGCCATTCTGAGCGCGTCAGCCCCGAATTTATCTACCAATTCGATTGGATTTACTACATTACCTTTACTTTTACTCATTTTAACTCCTTTGGCATCAGCTACCATCGACCACAGATATACATCCCGATAGGGAATTACCTTCTGCAAATACAACGAAAACATGATCATCCTGGATATCCAGAATTTGAGAATGTCTTCCAGTGTGCCCATAAAATCCGTTGGTAAACGGGCAGCATATTCTTCTTCACTTAAAGTAACTAGCGGCCACTGCCCGGAAGAAAACCAGGTATCGAATGTGTCAGTTTCTGGTAAGTAATTTTCGCCTGGCTTGTCCAAAGCTACTTTATATTTAGGAGCCGCCTCCCCGGTCTTAGCCTTTACTCGCTGCAATCCCTCCTCGATTTCAGATAGGGGAGTGCCTCTTTTTAATATTTCACTGGCCACTCCTTGTTGTAACTGACTGTTTTTATCCAGCCACCAAACATAAATATTATCGTTTTCTGGTTCTATTTCGTACCATACCGGAATCTTTACCCCCCATGCTATTTGCCTGCTAATTGGCCAATCATGCATTATCTTCAACCATTGCAGCATCTGCTTTTTAAACCTCTTTGGAAAAAACTTTACTTCCTCGTTTTCAACTACTTTTATGACAGGCTTTTTCAGTTCATCTACCCTGATAAACCAATTTGGCATCACCATCGGCTCCAGTACCCGTCGGCATTTGTAGCATAAAGCCACGGAATGTTTGTAGTTTTCGTCTATTTCTATCATCAATCCCGCTTTCTGTAGTTCTTCTACTACTTGTTTTTTGGCCTCTGCCACTTTTAAGCCTTGAAATCTTCCGGTTAACTCATTCAGCCTTCCGTCTATTCCAATAACTTGTTTAACAGACAGCCCGTGCCTTTTACCCATTTCAAAATCGTTGGGATCGTGTGCCGGGGTAACTTTAACTACCCCCGTCCCGAAATCCGGGTCTACCATTTCGTCCGCAATCACCCTTACCTTAAATTTTCCCAGTAACCCTTCAACTTCAATTTCCTGGCCTACAAATTTTGTATACCGCTTGTCTTTCGGATGTACCGCCACCCCCGTATCTCCGAATTTAGTTTCCGGCCGGACCGTAGCCAGCTCAAATGGACCATATTTTATATAGTACAGTGGATCAGTGCGCTCTTCATGTACCACTTCCAGTTCGGCTAAACTTGTTCCGCAATGAGTGCAGTAATTCACGATATATTCATCCCGGTAAACTTTGCCTTCTTTTTCCATCTGCATAAAGGTTTTCCAAACCCGGTTTAAAACTTTTTCATCAAGGGTAAAGACACTTCTTTCCCAATCTGCCGAAAAGCCTAACTGCTTAAATTGTTTATAAATTAATCCTGAATTATCTTTTACGAATTTATAAATATTTTCGTAAAGTGTTTTTCTGTCAAAATCCATTCTGGATTTGCCTTGTTTAGCCAGTTCTTTTTCATATACATATTGAGTTTCAAATCCTGCATGATCCGTACCCGGTATCCACACAGTGGAAAAACCCTGCATACGTTTCCAACGAACCACAATGTCGTCAATGGTATACATAGCATGTCCGGCATGGAGTGATGCGTTAGCATTTGGTGGTGGCATCAATACGGTAAATTGTTTCCCTTCCTTTCCGGGTTTAAAGGCCCCACTTCCCTCCCATTTCTTATAAATCTCCCTCTCATGCTTCTTATGATCATATGCTTTATCCATGCCCGTATTTTACCCCAATTCTTGAATCATGAATCATAAATCATAAATTTCATTTATTTTCCACCTCGGTACCCGGTCAATCTTTTTCAGATCTGGCATCTGATATCTAGCACCTAGGATCTTAAATCCTGCCGCGACCCCAATCATCCCCGCATTATCACCGTAAAGTTTTGCAGAGTAGGGGACTCGCAAATTTAATCCCAACTCCCTGCACATTTTTCGCAGTCTTTTTCTCAATTCCGTATTTGCCCCCACCCCACCCCCCAGCAGTAAATCGTGAATCGTAAATTGTGAATCGTGAATCGTCCGACTGCAAACTCTGACCAGATGCTCAAACGCCCGGTCCTGAAAACTCGCCGCCAGATCATAGACTTGTTGAGCACTGAGCACTGGACCCTGAGCACTTATCAGGCGGTAGAATGCCGTTTTTAGTCCTGAATAAGAGAAGGCGCTTTTGTCCTGATGGCGGGCCATCGGCAGGGGAAGGGAATAGGATTTCGGTTTGCCGGATCGGGCCATTTTTTCTAAGATTGCCCCACCCGGATATCCCAATCCCAGCATTCTCGCTGCTTTATCCAACGCTTCTCCCAAAGCATCATCCGTTGTTTGCGCTAAAATTTCATATTTCCCGATTTTTTTAATCAAAATCAATTCCGTATGCCCGCCCGAAACTACCAATCCGAAAGCCGGAAATGAAATACCACCCTCTTTAATTCCCCCTCCTAAAATAGGAGGGGGGTGGGGGGTGGTACGGGGAAAAGCTAATGGGCTCAGAAGATGTCCTTCAACATGATTCACTGGTATTAACGGTATTTTTAATTCTTTTGCCATTTCCTTGGCTTTTCTGATTCCTACTTCCAGCGCAATCGCCAGTCCCGGTCCCGCCGTTACCGCCACCGCCTCAATATCTTGTATCTTGTATCTTGAATCTTGAATCGCCTTCTTAACCACCCAATCAATTCTTTCCTCATGCATTCTTTGTGCTAAACTGGGCATTACTCCTCCGAACTTTGCATGTTCACTCGCCTGGCTCCAGATGACATTCGACAATATAGTCGCACCTTGAGTTACAGCAACTGCAGTCTCATCACAAGAAGTGTCTATAGCTAAAATTAGTGGAGCCGTCTCACTTGCCCCTAACGAAGCCGTAGGTGTAGTGGGGTCGCGCGATGTATCAATTGCTAAAATGTTTGGAATTTTTGATTTGCTCATTGAAATTTGATTGTAAATTGTAAATTGTAAATTAAATAGCTCCCCAACTAATTTCCCTCTCTTTTTCTTTTTTTCCGTATTTTATTTTTACCCAAATAATTATCGCCTCCTCATTATAATTGCGTATCGTATCACCCACTCTTTCCGCCCATTCTATCGCCAGCACGGATTTGTCATGAATCAACCCCCTCATCCCCAGCGCTTCCAGCTCCTTCGGTCCGCTCATCCTCCACGCATCAATATGACTTAATGTTTTGATATTTGGAATTTGATTATTGGAATTTGTTTGTAAATTGTAAATTAAAAATTGGTAATTGTGATGTAGATTGTAAGTTGGGGATAGTATTTCATCCCCAATCCCCATAGCTTTAGCAAGCCCCTTGGTAAATACTGTCTTCCCTGCCCCCATCGGTCCTTCCAGCGCAAACACAATCGCCCTCTGCCCCGCATGTTTTTCATAACTTTGCCACAGCTCCTTTGCTGTATTCTTGGTATCCTCCTCCGACCTGCTTATAACTTTAGGCGATGAACCAATAACTACTTCTCCTTGGCGAAGGACGACAGGGTCATCTAGTGTCGTGTCGATTACCGTCGATGGTTCGTTATGCGGTAGTTCTCCGGCATCTATCACCAGGTCGATCAACGATTTTTGCTTATCCGAAATATTGTCGAAAATATCTGATATTTTGTACGGTCTTTTCTTGTAACTCGCATTTGCCGAAGTCGCCGTAATTGGCCTGCCTAATTTTTCAATAATATCCAAAACCAGCGGATAATCCGGGATTCTAATTCCTATCGTTCCCAACTCACTCCCGATACCTGAAGCTAATTTGAATTTTGATTTTTGAATTTGATTTGAATCTTGAATTTTGATTTTTGAAATTATCGTGACCGGTCCCGGTAAAAAACTCTTATACAGTTGCCTGGCTGTTTTATTCAGTTGTGCATATTCCTCAGACATAGCCTGACCGGTAACTGCTATCGAATAAGGCTTCCCCAAAGGTCTTTTTTTGTAATTATTTAATTTGTTTATAGCCTTTTCATTCGTTGCATCTGCCCCGATTCCGTACATCGTTTCCGTCGGAAAAATCACTAAACCCCCGTTTTTTAGTACCTTTACGGCGGTTTCGACGATCTCGGAGTCGTTAGCTTTTAGTGTTTTCATCATGCGTATGATATAACAAAACTAAGCCCGATGCAGTCCCGTTACCCCCTGATCATCATCGTCTCCCTGTTTTTGCTGTTCTTCGCATTTTTACTGTTACCCCGTGTCACGGACTTGCTGCCTTCTGATACCGGCAAAACCCCTGTCATGTGCGGAGGTATTGCCAATATCCAGTGTCCGCTTGGCTATACATGCCAAATGGAAGGTGATTATCCTGACGCTTCAGGCAGGTGTGTCAGTGTGGTCAACAAGCCCAAAATTAAATTGCCCTGGTTTCCCCGCAAAAACACCCGGGTTTGTCCTGCTACTTCTTGGATAAACTGTATGCCTGGGCCGGGAGCAAAAAATCCGCAGTGCACACAGGAGTTTCTCCAGTGGGCCCAAACCAACTGCCCGGATTTCGAAGGCGCCGCCTATTAGGTCAATTGGTTTTGGTTCCCCTCAAATACACTGCCTGCCATGGCCGGTAATTGGAGTAAAAAGTTCTCTCCTGGAGAATTTCTTCACCTCGGGTGACTTTCCAGTCAAAAGCCACTTTCGATCCTTTGGCGGCGTGCTCGGTTTGCTTCACAGTGCCGGCGGGTAAAGTCGGGTCGTCAATATACAAGTCCGGCGGAGGAGCTGTCACTTCCCAGATCCTGGACTTAGACAACGTCACCAGTCGTCCGTCACTCGTCCCGTACAATCTGAAAACCAGATGCTTTTCTTTTTCGTTAAATTCCGTCTGGATCAGCACGTACGCCGGAGTATCATTACGGAATTTAAAATCCGGACTGGGCTGAAATACGGTCGCATCAAAGCCCACCTGATATTTTTCTTCATAATAACTCACCCGGTATGCATGAGCAGTTCTTTCTTCCACCGGCAATCCCGCATTCAGGACCGCCCTAAACAGCGTGGTGGATACCTGACATACCCCTCCCCCGTCACCCAATATGGTTTTTCCTTCCTTGATGATATACGCCTGTTTATAACCGGTGTCCGCTGACACTTCCCCGACGTGCTCGTTAAACGAAAACACCTCTTCTGGGGGAATTAATGTCCCGTTCAATTTTTCCGCCGCTTTTTTCAGATTAAATATTCTATTGGTAATAGAGCCCGAAAACCAAGACTCTCCCATCCCAATTCGCTCATTAATTCCGAAATTATTCACTTCACCGGTTCCGATTTCCGGCCAGGTTTTCTCGGTCAAAATAGCTAGTTGTCCATTGTTCCCTTCCAGCTCGACTTTTTCTACTGCCCGGACAATCTCATCAGTCAGCTCCTCTTGTTTGACTTTTAGCCCTTCCTTTGCCGGTTTAAATTCCTCAACCTTACCGGGTTCGACAAACTTAAAAGTCGCGTCTTCAGCCGGTCTGTCTATCGCCTGGGCCAGCTGTTTTACCCACTCTGAGACTTTGTATCTCTTCCATCCGTCGGACGCTCCGTCCAACCAGGTGATAAGTTGTTCATCCCCCACTTCCCACTTTTGATCTATCTCCGCCAAAGTCAGTATCAGGTTTTTCCCGATTAATTTTTGCCCTCTTCCGGTCAGTCTGGCTACTTGTTCGTCGGACAATCTCGGACGCAATTGCACTATCGGAATGTCAATCCGGTTGTTGTCCAGCCGTTCGGCCGCCCTTTCCAAATCTTTAATTAAGGCTAACCGGTCAACTTCATAACCGTTTTCTCCGGATGTCACCACTACTACATTGTTTGCCCTTACAATCATTATTTCCGGTTCCCTTGCTGGTAGGTCAATTTGACCGGCAATTTCTGCTATGGCAATATCCGTCTTCTTGGTATCCCAGACCGCCACCGGACCGATTTCCCTGCCTTGTCTGAATATTTGCAGTCGCATTCTCCAGTTTTGGATTGGCTTTCCGTCCCTTCCCACTTTCAGCGCTATATCAGCGGTTTGCTGCACATCATAGGTTAGACCGATCTCATCGGGGCTTACCACCCATTTATTTATTCCCCACCCCAGCCACAGACCTGACATTTTCTCCGACTCAGTTTTTAACAATATCTGTATTTCTGCCTTGTTCATTCCTTCGACTTCCTTCCCTGCAACTTTCACTCCCGGAAATGCCTTTTCCTGGTACTTAACTTCAAATAAAGCCGCACATATCAGCACCCCGGCCATCGCCAAACCGATCAATGTCACCAGCGATTTGCTTTTGCGAATTAGCATCGTCATATTATATATCCAAGACCGGCCGGCTTGTTGTATACTTTTTGGATATGGACCAGACACTTCCTCAGTCACCTCCGACATTTGGCGGATCGGTTTTTCAGGCTTCTGAACCACCTCCACCACCTCCTCCTCCGCCTGCGGCACCGGAACCGCTTCCCCCGCCTCCTCCTCCACCCCCGCCTCCTTTTTCGTCTGCCGCGGTAGCTCCTCCCGTTACCGCTCCTCCTCCGCCTCCCCGCCGCCGGTTTTTCCCGCTTCGCCTTATATTATTTCTTATCCTGGGATTGGCCATTATAGGCGGCGTGGGTTTTGCCGTTTCCCGTTTCTTTAAATTCCCCATCCGTACCGGGCCGGTAACTTTGACTTACTGGGGGCTTTGGGAACCGGAGGAGGTTATTAGGCCTCTCCTGGACGAATTTCAAACGGTTCACCCCAATGTCAAAGTCGAATACCAAATGCAATCTCCCCCGGAGTACCGCGAACGTCTGCAGTCAGCTCTCAGTCAGGGACGTGGGCCAGACATTTTCCGTATTCACAACACTTGGATACCTATGCTGCGATCCAGCCTGAGTCCTGTTCCTGAAAATATCTACACTGCGTCGGACATGGAAACTTTGTTTTATCCTGCGGTCAAATCCGATCTGCGCGTAGGCAGCGATTACTATGCTATCCCCCTGGAAATTGATGGCCTGGGCCTTTTCGTCAACAACGATCTGCTTCAGCAAGCCGGTCTCAGTGTTCCTCAAAATTGGGATGACCTGCGTGCAGCCGCCCTGGCCATGTCCCGCTGTGACTCGGAGGATGGTAAATGTACCGGCGAAGGCAGGATCCTGATCTCAGGCGCAGCCTTAGGTAACACTGAAAACGTTGATCATTGGCAGGACATACTTTCGGTCCTCATGTATCAGAACAACGTCAATCCCGGCAACCCTGCCGCCAATGCCTCTGCAGCCACGGATGTTCTTGACTACTTTAAAGGATTTTCTTCCCTTTACCATATCTGGGACTCCTCTCTTCCCAATTCCACCACTCAATTTGCCTCGGGTAAGGCTGGCTTTTATTTCGGTCCCTCATGGCGGGTATTTGATATCAAGACTTTAAACCCCAATCTCAATTTTTCCGTTTACCCTATTCCCCAACTGCCGGTAGACCCCTCTCGGGGAGAACAACCCGTGACTTGGGCTGCATATTGGGTAGAATCTGTAAACGCCAAAAGTCCGAATACCCAAATGGCTTGGGAACTGGTCAAATTTTTAAGCTCATCCGATTCTCTCAATAAGTTTTACGATCAGGCTGTCAGCAGCGGCCGGGACTTCGGCGAGCCTTTCAGCCGCATGGAATTATCAGGTCAGGCTGTCAGTGATCCGTTCATCGGCCCCTTTATTTCCCAAGCCCCCCTGGCCAAATCCTGGTACCTGGCTTCATTTACCCACGATGGTCAATCGGGAATAAACTCCCGTTTATCAGAAGCATTTTCCAAAGCCTTACTTGGTGAATTGGATGTTAATTCTTTAACAACAGAGATAAACCAGATATTATCCGGTTATGGCATCTCCACAGCCTTGCCGGAGCAGTAGTCTTCTTCTTTCGGCACTTCGCTATTCAGATCGGTTCGATTATCCTCTCACCCTTGAAGAACTTTGGTTTTGGCAGATCCGCACGCATTTTTCAAAATTGGAAATTAATAGATTGATTAAAAACTATAAATTTAAAATTGAAAATTACTGTTTTCTTCCCCATCGACAAAAATTAATCCCGATTCGCAGGCAGCGTGAAATATACAGCCGGAAAAAATGGCTTATCGCCCGCAGGGTAGGGGAGTCACTCCGGCGTTTCCCCACTATTCGGGCGGTTTTTATCACCGGAGCTCTGGCCATGAATAACTGCCCCGAAAACGACGACATCGATATCATGGTTATTACCATACCCCACACTCTGTGGATCACCCGTTTTATCCTTTATCTCTATCTCTCACCCAAGTCTTATCGTCGCCCTCCCCGCCTGCCGGAGCATTCATCCCCCCGCGTCCGCGATAAAATCTGCGACAACCTATATCTGGATTACGGCCATCTTAATATCCGGCCCCAAAATCTCTATACCGCCCACGAAATTCTCCAGGCCCGCCCGCTTTTTGATAAATCCTCCATCCACCACCAATTTCTTGCCGCCAACCCCTGGGCTAGTGAATACTTACCCGTGGCTTATCAAGAAAGCCTTAAAAAATTTGGAAAATCGAATTTGATTGAAAATTGTAAATTAAAAATTGAAAATTTGACTTGGCTCCTTTACCCTCTTAATCTTTTCTTCTTCCTTCTTCAGTATTTATATATGAAACCTAAAATGACCTCCGAACACATCGGTTTGGGTTTTGCTTTTTTTCACCCGAATTCCCAAAGGAATCCATCTTGAGCACAATCGAATGATCCCCTGTATAATCACGCTGTGCCCGATAAACGAAAAATAGCATTTATCACCGGTATTACCGGTCAGGACGGTTCCTACCTGGCCGAATTCCTGCTGGAGAAAAACTATAAAGTTCACGGTTTGTTACGCCGGAACAGTAATCCTAGTTATGGTAACGTGGCCCACCTGCGGCATGAAATTGAATTTTCTTTCGGTGACCTGGCAGACCCCGCTTGTTTGTCTATGTATCTGGCAAAAATTCAGCCCGATGAAATTTACAACCTGGGAGCCCTGTCACATGTCCACGAGTCCTGGCTCCAGCCGCTGGCAACCGCCGACCAGACCGGCCTTGGAGCCCTCAGAATTTACGAAGCCGTGCGCAATGTTACTCCGAGGTCTCGTCTTTATCAGGCCAGTACTAGCGAACTTTTTGGAAAAACTAAAATTATCCCTCAAAACGAGGACACTCCCATCCATCCTGCCAATCCCTATGCCGCGGCTAAGGCTTTGGCTCATTTCGATGCTCAAATTTATCGCGAATCTTTCAAGCTGTTTATCTCCACCGGGATTCTGTTCAATCATGAAAGTCCCCGGCGCAGTCCTGATTTTGTCACTCGCAAAATCAGCCTGGGGGCAGTAGCCATAAAACTGGGCTTAAAAGGCGGACGCCTCCCCATCGCCCAGGGAGGACGTCCGGTGATTAATGCCCTGGGTAAACTCGAATTGGGCAATCTTGACGCCCAGCGCGACTGGGGATTTGCCGGGGATTATGTGGAGGCTATGTGGCTTATATTGCATCATGACCGGCCGGATGACTGGGTGGTTGGTACCGGTCAGGTTCACACCGTCCGCCAGTTCTGTGAAGCCGCCTTTTCCGAAGTCGGATTAAACTGGCAGGATCATGTCGTCATCAACCCCGAATGGAACCGGCCGACCGAAACAGGGCCGCTTGTCGCCGATGCTTCAAAAATAAAACGGATTCTGGGCTGGAAACCCAAAACTTCGTTCAAACAATTAGTGTCCATGATGGTCCACTCCGACCTCTCCCGCCTCAGTTAAATATATAGATAGCGAGCCTATTGACAACCAATCAAGGTAAAGGTATTTTCTTCTCATGTCTCCTCTCACTGAAATAAGAGCTGCCAACAGACGTGAAATTGAAACCACAAATAAACGCGCCAAAAGTCATGCCACGAGACACAGAGAAAGTCCATATGAAGAATTGGCGAACCAAGTGGCAGAGATAATCCATCGAAGCGATGGCGCTACCCTTGTATTTGAGGGTTATACGGGCTTGACTCCTCCGAATATAGAGGCTGAAAAAACCGCAATCTCTATTCGGAGAAATTTAAGGAAATATGGTTTAGATGTAAACATTTCACTGGATGTAGATTGGAATAACAATAGGAGAACAACGGTAACGATCACTCCCTGTAATTAGCCTCTTGACATCTGAATCCACTCTTTGGTATAAACACTGGCAGTCTAGCGGATAATCTGCTAGAATTTTTTAAGCATGTCCAAATCATCAAATCTACTATCATCCGTCAAGCCCACCGCCGGTTATCTTTTAATCGAACCTGAAGAGGCCGCCAAGCAAACCACATCCGGTATTTATCTTCCCGATTCCGCTACCGGTGACAAACCCCAACAGGGTAAAGTCCTTGCCGCCGGTCCGGAAGAAGTGACCGACAAAGGTGTCAAAAAACCCAGCCCTGCCAAGAAAGGGGACAAGGTTATTTACAAGAAATGGGGTGGCAATGAAGTTAAAATCGACAACCAGGAATATCTTTTTGTTAAATCTGAGGATATTCTTGCCGTTATTTCCTGACTATGGCCGCCAAACAACTTAAATTCGGGGACGACGCCAGAAACAGTCTGGTTCATGGGGTCAATATCCTGGCCAAAGCTGTAATTACCACCCTGGGACCCAAAGGCCGGAATGTCGCCTTGGACAAAAAATGGGGAGCTCCGGCTGTTGTCCATGACGGAGTTTCCGTAGCCAAGGAGATCGAACTTCAGGACCCTTTTGCCAACATGGGCGCCCAGCTGGTAAAGCAGGCAGCTGATAAGACTAATGACGCCGCCGGTGACGGTACTACCACCGCCACGGCTCTGGCCGCCGCTATTGTCAACCAGGGGATGAAAAACATCACTGCTGGCAGCAACCCCATGGCCCTTAAGCGGGGTATCGACAAAGGGGTCGAAGCCGTAGTCGCTGAAATCAAAAAAATCAGCAAACCCATCAAGGGTCACGACGAGATTTCCCAGGTAGCGACCATTTCTGCGGGAGACGAGGAAATTGGTAAGAAAATTGCCGAAGCTTTGGACAAAGTCGGCCGCGATGGTGTCGTTACCGTCGAGGAAGGCAAAGGTTTAACCATAGATATCGAATATACTGAAGGTATGGAATTCGATAAAGGCTATGCATCAGCCTATTTTGTCACCATCCCGGACAAAATGGAGGCGGAAATTGAAGCTCCTTACATCCTGATAACCGACAAAAAGATCACCTCAATTCAGGACTTGCTGCCTTTCCTGGAAAATTTCATCAAGGTTTCTAAAAATCTGGTGATTATAGCTGACGATCTCGAGGGTGAAGCCCTGGCCACCCTGGTGGTCAATAAACTCCGTGGGGCATTCAATGTTTTAGCCGTTAAAGCTCCTGGTTTCGGTGATCGTCGCAAAGCTATGCTCGAGGACATTGCCATTCTTACCGGCGGCACCGTCATTTCCGAAGATACCGGCCGCACTTTTGAAGGGGTTAAAATTGAAGACCTCGGCCGCGCCGACAAGATCTGGGCAGACAAGGATAACTGCCGTATTATCGGCGGCAAAGGTCAGGTTTCGGGTATTAAAGCCCGCATTTCCCAGCTCAAAGACGAAATCACCCGCACCACCTCGGATTTTGACAGGGAGAAATTGGAGGAACGTCTGGCCAAGCTCAGTGGGGGAGTAGCTGTTATTAATGTAGGTGCGGCCACAGAAGTCGAATTAAATGACAAAAAAGAGCGGGTTAAAGATGCTGTTGGGGCCACCAAAGCAGCTGTCGAAGAGGGGATTGTTCCTGGAGGGGAAGTCACTCTCATCCGCGCCGCCCGGATTCTCAACAGCCTCAAACTCAATGGGGAGGAAAAAGTCGGCTTGGATATTTTAAGATACGCTCTGGAGCAACCATTCAGATGGCTTTTGAAAAACGCCGCCATGGACGACGGTTATTTCCTGAAACTGGTTCTCGAAGCCAAGGAAGCCGATTTTGGTGTCAATGTCGCCACCGGCGACACCGGATCCATGTACAAGTTCGGGGTCATCGATCCCGCCAAAGTTACCCGTCTGGCTCTCCAAAACGCTGCCTCCGTCGGCACCATGATTCTCACCACCGAAAGTTTGGTCACAGAAATACCTGAAAAGAAGGACACTCCCGGCGTCGGCGCCGGAGGCGGTATGGGTGGTATGGGCGGCGGCATGGAAGATTACTAATGGTTCTGGTTATTTTTTACCCTTAGCCCCCCCAATTACTTGTTTCCTCACCCTTTGGATAACAGTGGACATGTAATCGTGCCCATGTACTCTCCAGTGTTCTCTTTCAGCTTCTGACCCGGGCCCTGTTGCCGGATCTGCCCAAATACCTCTCAGTACTGCATCAATTTCTTCCTGTTGTCTTTTACTGGTAATCGTCTCCGCCAGCTTGGGGCTTACATTCAAATTACATACCCTTTTTGCCGCTGCCTCCCTTCCCCTAATCAATATATCCTTAATCATGACTCATAATATAAACCTCTCTAGCAAATTAACCAAAAAGCGCTAAAATCGTTCTTTAGTGAAAGGCCTATCGGCTCAAATTCCCCCACAGGCCACTCAGATCTATCAAGTTCTTCTTGATGGAGGAGAGATGACTGCCACAGACATTGGACGAAGTCTTCACATCTGGCCACATTCCGTCTATCGCGCCCTCAAGCCTCTTATTAATTTGGGCTGTGTGATAAAAAACAGAAACCAGCCGGCGACCTTTAAAGCAATCGCCCCCCAGCAAGCAGTAAATCTTTTTCTCGCACCTCAAAAAGACTGGTTCTTAAGCACTTTCTCTCAAAAAGAAAACATCATACTTGAACAGCCTGGTATCACCTTTCTTAATAATCGAAATGAGCTTTTGGATACCAGCATCGTTGACCAGAGAGGCTCACGTAAGAAAGTCTGTCTTGTAGTCTCAGGAGACGAAATTCCCGCAGAGCTGGTGTTAGAAAACACTCGAGCAATAAAACGGGGAGTAAGTATTCGGTTGATAGTTCAGCGGATAGACAAAGACAACCTGAAAATGATCCATAATTGGATAAAAAATGGCCTGAAGGTTAAATTTTACCCCTCTGTTAATTCCCGAATTATTATTATCGACTCCTGCATCGTTTTTGTAACCTCCTATAATCCCACCAACAAGGATGAAGCTCTTGGTGTCCGCTTTGTTTATCCTCCCTTTGGTAAAATAATGTCAGATTTTTTTAACCAAATTTGGGTTCAAGCCAAGCCAGTCCCCGCTAGCCTAAGCGGAATGGAAGACTACTAAACCCCCTGATCTTCAGATAAAATATCACAGTGTACAAGGCTGTAATATTTGATCTTAATGGTGTTTTTCTTGAAAGCCGATACTTAAGCGATCGGTTTGAAGAAACTTACGGAGTTCCCAATAAGGAATTTTTTCAGGTAATGAAAGGAATCATGGATCAAGTTCGTCTGCCCGATGCTCCCCCCGCTTTTTCTCTCTGGGAATCACATCTGAAAAAATGGAATGTAGGTTTGAACGAAACGGGATTTTTCAACTTTTGGTTTTCCGGAGAGCATTTAGTTCCTGAACTGGTGGAATATACCCGGCAACTTAGGGAGCAGGGGACAAAGGTGTTTATCCTTTCAAACAACTTTAAGGAGCGGACTACCTACTATCGTGAACAATTTTCTGAAATTTTTTCAAACATTGATAGGGCATATTTCTCTTGGGAGACAGGACATGTCAAACCTTCCCCGGAGGCTTTTAAAGCACTTCTCAATGAACAGCACATAGCCCCTGGACAAACAGTCTATTTCGATGATTCTGAAAAAAATATCCAAATAGCTCGAGAGCTAGGAATACAAAGCTTTATCTGGCATGGCTTGGAAGCTGCTAAACGAATTATTGAAACCAACAATAATTCTAGGGAAATCCACCACTAAGCCATGAAATTTATTATTCTCCACTTCTTGACAAAATAGTCTCAACATGTATATTATAGCAATATACAAATGATATGCCCGGTCAATTCGACGCTGCCTTGGAATTTGACTGGGACGCAGGGAACATTGAAAAAAGTTGGTTAAAACACCAAGTTAGCCAAAAAGATAGCGAGTCGACTTTCAAAGATCCTGCCAGTGTGTTGGCACTCGACCCAAGCCACTCGCAATCCGAAAAAAGATTCCAATTAATAGGAAATTCCGAATCAAACAAGTTATTAAATATCATTTTCACCATCCGAAACCACAAAATTAGAATCATTTCTGCCAGAAGCGCCAATCAAAAAGAGCGCAATTTATATGAAAAAATCAAATAAACTTTTACCCATCCCCAAATTTAAAAACGAGGATGAAGAACGGGACTTTTGGAATAGGGCAGACTCCTCATTGTATTTTGACTGGTCTAAAGCCAGGCATGTAAGTTTTCCCAATCTCAAATTTTCAACCCAAACCATCTCACTTCGCCTTCCCCAGCATCTCCTGGATAATATTAAAATGGCTGCCAATCGCCGGGACGTGCCTTATCAATCTCTCATCAAAATTTACCTCGACCGCGCCGTCCGCTCCGATTTACAGCCTGGTAAATGAATAATATTAAAGTTCTGGTTGAAGGCTACGCTCGGGTTAATCCCGACAGCACTTGGGATGCCACCTCCACGACAACCCTAATCAATACCGGTAAATTAAAGATTATTGTCGATCCCGGCTGCCACCGCCAAAAACTTCTCACCTCACTCGCCAAGGCCGGATTGAAAACAAGCCAAATTAATTATGTCTTTCTCACCCACTATCACCCCGATCATTGCTCATTGGCTGGAATTTTCGAAAATGCTACCGTTTTTAATTCCCTCCAATGGCAGAAAGGCTCATTGGGAGGAGATTTAACCGAAAACACTTTACCGCAAACAGATATTAAAATTATAAAAACCCCCGGTCATTCACCCGATCATGCCTCTCTTTTGGTATCGACCGCCAAAGGCCGGATTCTGGTTGGTGGGGATGTTTACTGGTGGAGAGTGGGGGAGAAGCAGGTAGTTGACGTTAATTCTCCCGACGAATTCGCCTCCGATTTTGAACAACTTAAACAATCTCGTTCTCTATCTCTATCTCTATCTGACTTTATTATCCCCGGCCACGGGAAAGAATTTAGAGTTTAATCCCCAGAATCGTCGCCGGATTAACCGTTCTTCCGTTTTCCAGTATTTCCAGGTGCAGATGCGGTCCGGTGGACCTGCCGGTAGACCCCACTTCCCCGATTATCGTGCCAGTCGTCACGACCTGGCCTTCCCTGACCAATATTTTAGACAGATGGCCGTACAGACTCTGGTACTCCGCCCCGTGAGTGATAACCACCATATTCCCATATCCAAACCACTCTTTTTCCACCTTCATTACTTTTCCGGACATAATCGGATGAATCGGTTCCCCTAGCGGCGCTCTCATATCTATCCCCGAGTGCAGCAGCCAGTATTTTTGACTTATCCCGTAAACATCCAGAGGCAATCTCACTCCTGTCTTGGTGGTCAGACTCACCTCCGCAGAAACGGTCATATCAGCTAGACTCACCGGTCCTCCCAGATCTCCCGCTCCGGCCGGTAACGGGCCGTAAACCGCCATTACCACTGCTCCCACAGCTATCCCCAGCCCCAAAGCACTTCGCAGCTGCCTGTGTCCAAGTACCGGTCTCAGAGCAAAACTCACCGGGTGGCTGCGTCCGCAGGTAACGGCAAACCTTATGGCTCTGAAAGCCAACTCCTTGACTGGTAGGGGAGTCGCCTGTTTTTTCAGAACCGGCACGGCTTTTCTAAAAACCCAAATTTTCCAATTCTTGTTCACCATAAAAAATCTCCCGGTATAACGGGAGAACTGCCTGCAGTATATCTCCAAAAACATTAAAAGTCAATCCAAACCGTAACAAACCCGAACATAGACTATAAGTTCGCACCTTCGGGTTTTATTCACCCTCCCGGCGGGGGAGTAGTTACAACTTTTTAGGGTAGTATGATAGTTTGTATGATCTGGTCGGAATTTTCCGCACTGTCTGTTCAAAAAACACTGACAAACCTAAACAGCCGGAATTCCGGTCTGACAGCTGCTGAAGCCGTCATGCGCCTCAGATCCTCCGGACCCAATTCTATTCCCCGGCGGCAGGTCGAGTGGTGGCACATCCTTTCCCGCCAGTTCACTTCCCCTTTTATCTATCTTCTTATCCTGGCAGCTGTGGTCTCCGGATTATTAGAAAGCCTTCTTGACGCCTCCATAATCATGCTTTTTGTGTTTCTCAACACAGCCTTGGGCTTTTTACAGGAATATCGGTCCGACCGGACTCTGAAAACTCTGCAGAAGTATCTCCAGTCTCACTCCAGGGTCATCCGTTCGGGTAACATTGTGAATATCCCCGTTCAGGATTTGGTCCCCGGGGATATTCTGGAGCTGGAACCGGGTGACATTCTGCCCGCAGATGTCAGGTTTATTTCCGTCACCGAATTAGTGATAGACGAGTCAGTTCTCACCGGGGAATCAGCCCCGGTCGTAAAAAGCAGTTCCCCCTTGTCCTTGCCTGCACCTGATCTCTATCAGGCTCAAAACATCGGTTTCTCGGGCACCAGTATCATCAAAGGCCGGGCTCGGGCGGCAGTCATTGCCACCGGATTGGACAGTTCTTTTGGACAAATAGTCTCCCGGGCGATGGTTTCCGGTCAAATCAGCGCATTCGAAACCGATTTATCCGGCTTCGGCCGGTTCGTTCTCCGTCTGGTCGTCATCACCCTGGTTTTTTTGTTTGTGGCCAATCTGGTTCTCAAAGGTGGTTCGGTTTCCCCGGTCTCCCTCTTGGTGTTTTCTATCGCTTTAGCGGTAAGCGTCATCCCTGAAGCCCTTCCGGTGGTGATGACTTTTTCCCTTAGCCGCGGCGCCTCCCGGTTAGCCCGAAATAAAGTAGTGGTCAAGACATTATCCTCGATAGAGGACTTGGGTGGTATTCAAATTCTCTGTACCGACAAAACAGGCACTCTTACTGAAAACCGCCTGACCTTATCCGACAATTTTTCCGCCTCTTCCGTACCGGTAACCGCTATGGCCTTGGCTGGCGTTCCCGCTTCCTCACAGGATCCCTTTGACATCACTCTCCGGGAAAATTTAACGGATAGCGGGCGTCAGGTTTTATTCGGATTAGTTCCGGTTACCATATTACCTTTTGACCCGGTCCGCCGTTGTACCTCCGCTCTCGTTCGTACCGGTCGTCGTCATTTGGTTATTCTTCGGGGAGCACCCGAGGTAGTTCTGCCTCTTTGCTCAGCTCTGCCGCTCGGTCAGGATTCCTCCCTTCGTAAGTGGACTGCCGGTGCCAATCGCATGGGCTACCGCTTGCTGGCAGTTGCCCAAAAAAAAGCCACTGCAAGTCTCTCCCTGTCCCGGCAAGAATCCACACCCGGTTTCGAATTGATCGGCCTGATCGCCTTCTCTGATCGGCTCAAGTCCACGGCCCTCCAGGCTGTAAAATCCGCCGGGCAATTAGGGGTCCGGATAAAAATACTTACCGGAGACAGTCCTGAAGTAGCCGGGGCTGTCGCTGCTGAAATTGGATTGATCTCACAGCCGGATCAGGTTTTGACCGGCACTGAACTGGACAAGTTATCACCCGACCAGCTCGCTGAGGCAGTTCTTGAATTCTCGGTTTTTGCCCGGGTCAACCCTCTTCAGAAAAATGAAATCATTGACACTCTCCAAAAAAAATACAGCGTCGGATTCTTGGGTGAAGGTATAAACGACGCTGTCGCGCTCAATAGCGCGGACATTGGTCTGGTCGTGGCCGGAGCGGCCGACGTCGCCCGAGAAAGCGCGGATATTATCCTGCTGGAAAAGGACCTAAATGTCATTATCGAAGGTATCCGTATCGGTCGGACTGTAACCTCCAACGTGGGTAAATACATAGTAGCCACTCTTACCTCCAACTTCGGTAATTTTTTCGCTCTGGCCACGGCTTCATTGTTGATCAAATATCTGCCCCTGCTTCCGATCCAGATATTGCTGCTCAATTTTCTTTCAGATTTTCCCATGATCTCTATTGCCACAGACAATGTTCCAGATACCCAGCTCAACCACCCCGTCCGTTTCAACATCCGGCGTCTAATGCTGATGGCCGTCATACTAGGCTCTATTAGTACTCTGGATGATTTCGCTTTCTTCGCCTTGTTTCAAGGTATCTCACCGCAGGTTTTGCGCACCAACTGGTTTATCGGCAGTACCTTGACCGAGCTGGCCTTGCTATTCTCCATCCGCACCTCCGGGCCTTTTTATAAAGGGATTGCTCCTTCCCGGCCCCTTCTCTATCTTACGGTTGCCGCCGCTTTTACTGCGGTCATCCTCCCCTTTACCCCCCTCAGTCGTACTTTTAGTCTCACACCCCCGTCTGCCTTCCACCTGTTTCTGATTTTCAGCCTGGTCCTTATTTACTTTTTCGCCACCGAACTAGCCAAGCTCGCCCTCCTCCGACACTCAAATAACTCCTGAGGCCAGAGCGGGATTTGCACCCGCGAATACTCGTTCTGCAGACGAGCCCCTTAGACTGCTTGGGTATCTGGCCGATTACGCTTGATTTTACCACGATCAACCTCAAATCCTTCTTGATATTCGCATTATATTCGGTCATATTTTAATAGATATGTTTATAGACCGTAGGAGCGGATACAACCGTAAACAAGTAAACGAAAATTTCTTTAAAAAGTGGTCGCCCTCCATGGCCTATGTTTTAGGATTAATTTTGGCAGACGGTGCAATCGAAGATGTCAGAAAATCTTCAAGAACGTGCTACATCTCACTGACCAGCATAGAAAAACCATATCTCGAAAATATAAAAGAAATACTTCATTCAACCCATCAAATTTATAAACGTCCTGCAAGATATACCATCTTCCATGAACAGAAAATTTTCAGCAAAGATACATACAACCTCAGAATTGGTAACAAACTGATGTTTCAGGACTTAATCAATCTGGGAGTTACCCCCCGTAAATCATTAAGAATGAGATTTCCTGAAATATCGGAAGAATATTTACCCTTTCTTGTCAGAGGCTATCTTGACGGTGATGGTTGCATATACGTCTCTAATGGAAATAAAAATAAGCCAAGAATTCATTTAATATTCACATGCGGAAGCCGTATCTTTCTGGAAAAGCTTTCACAGAAATTAGCTAACGTAATTAGAATATTAGATTTTCCGGTAAAGATAAATTCTGGTAATGGTGCCTATCAAATTAGATACTCTGGTCACAAAGCGATGCAAATACTCTCATATCTCTATCGTCAACTTGAAGCCGCCCCACGCTTACAGCGAAAATACCAAACTTATACCAGCTATCAGTGCCAACTCACCGAGCGATGAATACTGGTGGATTTTATGGTATTATCCGCCTTATGTCACCTAAAAAGGTCGTCGCCATGATTTTTATTTTTGCGGGACTGGGTACTGTGGCCGCCTTCGTAACCGTCGTCTTTCTCAAAAGCCGTAAGCCTACCGCCGGCCTCAAAATCGAAACCATTCCCACAGCCACAATCTTTATCGACAATGCTCAGGTAGGACAGTCCCCTTTCGAAAATACTTTCAAGCCTGGTGAAGTGACCGTCAAACTCATTCCCGACTCAGTTTCTACGTCACTATCCGCCTACGAAACCAAAGTTCGGCTTACCAATCAGGTATTTACTGTCATCAAGCGCGAATTTGCCACTTCGGAAGCCCAGTCTGCGGGCGAAATTATTAGTCTTCAGCCGCAATCCACAAAGACTTCCGGCCTGACCGTTATCAGCTCCGGTCCGGAATCAGTCTCCGTAGTTCTGGATGGACAGCCCCAGGGCTTCACTCCCCTGACGGTTGATTCAGTCGCTCCTGGAGACCACCAGCTGGTTTTTTCCGCACCCGGTTTTGCCTCGCGCACCACCACAGCCAAGGCTGTCGCCGGTTTCCGTCTCACCATCAACGTCAAACTCTCAGCCTTGAATGACCAGACGGTTCTGATCCCCACACCCACACTTTCCGCTACCCCCTCGGCCACACCTACCGGCAGGCTTTCCCCCACTCCTCGTGTCAAATCTTCTCCTCCCCCGACCTTGGCCAAACCCTATGTCCTGATTGCCTCCACCCCCACCGGTTTCCTCCGCGTCCGGTCCTCCCCGTCCAAATTGGCCGGTGAAATCGGCCAAGTCAAACCCGGCCAGGCCTTCCCATTGTTGGGAGTCCAGTCAGACTGGTATCAGATCAAAGTTGACCTTTCATCTACCACTTCCGGTTGGATCTCTTCCCAATACGCCCAAAAATTTGAATAGAAGACTTGGTTTAGAAATTAGTAATTAGACATTTTATTAACGGGGTCCCATATACAGCACCCCTACCACCATCGCCCCCCAAATTAATACCGACACCAACAAGGGCACATCCTTCAAAATCACTCTCTCCGGAGTTTCTGCCCTGGCTCCGTCATAAATTATCCTTATATATCTCATTATTCCGAACAGCACTACCGGAATTGTAGCCATCAGCCATTTGTTAATTGTCAACGTCCGGGAAATTAAGACTAGACTCGCGGGAGTTACAGCGGGGCTGATCTGTTCGTAAAAATTAAAGGTAAACAAAGCCCAGGACAAAAACGCTGCAGTTGAGAACATGGATAAATATGTATCCAAAATATCCGGAGAGTACTTACCCATTACTTTCCGGTGTAGAGTTGCCCCCTGTTGGGATAGTATTGCCATTTCCGCCCTTCTTTTACCCACAGCCAGAAATAGCGAAGTGGAAATCACGCACAGCAAAAACCAGATTGATAAATGAGCATTAATCACTATCGCACCCGCAAACACTCTCAAAAAGAAGCCCAACGCAATGACAAATACATCCACCACCTCTAGATTTTTCAGCCACAGCGAATACAATACCTGCATTCCCCAGTAACCCAGGACAATCGTCAAATACAGTGGTGACAATAGGTAAGACCACCACAACCCGATTATGGTCCCCATCCCGAAAACGACCAGCGCCGTCTGCCTGCTGATTCTGCCCGAAGCAATTGGTCGCCTGCGTTTAAAAGGATGTGCCTGGTCGGCCTTGACATCCATCAGATCGTTAAGAAAATATATCGCACTGGCTACAACAGTAAAGGCCACCACTGCACCGGTTACTTTCCAGAAGTCATTAATCCACACCTGGGTCGAGTATATATTCCCGGTAAACACCAGTGCCGCATACAGAGTCAGGTTTTTCACCCACTGTCGCGGTCTGGCTGTTTTGAGTAAGTCGACCATTTTTGCAACCATAAAACAGCTCCTGTCAGCACCAAAGCTGCTGCCGCCATTGTAAAGTACTTGGACCGGCTATTCAATTGCAATGCCGCCAGAGCAAATACTAAAGACATGGCCCAGTAAAACAAGGCAATTCTTCTCTTCCCCCAGCCTAAGCCCAACAGATAATGGTGCAGATGTTCCCGTCCTCCCCAGACTGGCAGCCTTCCTTCTCTCAACCGCTTGATGATTACCCAAAAAGCATCCACAAACGGTACACCCAGCACCAGGGCCATGGCACCGACTTTGGCGCCGGACATAATTGCCAGTACTCCCAGTAAAAATCCCGCCATACTTTTCCCGCCGTAACCGGGCATAATTTTTTGGGGATAGAAATTCCATGGCAGAAACCCGAGATATGCTCCGGCCGTGATTCCCGCCAACGTCACCACTGGCCATTGTGAAAAGTCTCCCGAGAACCTCTGCCCCATTACTGCTATCGTGACTGCAGCGATTACCACAAACCCCGGCATCTGCCCGTCCACCCCGGTACTCCACCCCACAATATTCTGCATCCACACCAGCCATACCAGGGCAAAAATATCAGCCAAAATCCAAATGCAATGCGTTCCCAGGCACCATTGTGGTATATCCAGGCGGAATACCCCTCCCCATGGGTTGGTGATGTAAGCAATCCCGATACCCACTCCTATGACCACCAACGCCGCCAGAATATTCACACCCAATCGTACAAATGGCGAAATTCTTTCCTCGTATTTATCATCCAAAAAACCGGTTATCGCCAAAATCGTCGCTGCCGCCGCCAAACCCCATACCCGGCCGTTGGTAGGCAAAAAGATTACTATCCCTGCCAGCAAAGCGGCCCATATGGGAATTCCGCCTCCTCGCGGTACCGGGTATTCGTGTACTACCTTGGGCAGTTTATGTTTCTTGGGATCATCAACAATACCCAGCCTGTCTCCCCATTTCACCATCAGCTTGCTTGCCAAATACGACACCACCCCTGCAACAATTAGGGGTGCCCAGAAGCCGCCTCCCCACATTTCCATATCAGGTTACTAAAAGTACTATTCGCAATAACCCCAACCCCAGTATCAACTGTCCCACAATACCTCCCGCTAGAATTATAGTTGCCAGCACCGGCTCTGATTTTAGTCGCCAGGCGATCAGTTGAATCCCCAACCCCACACCTGCCGAGAGCAGTATGGGTAAAATCAACCACACCGGTTTTGCCAGCTGCTCCCCGCCCCACGGCCGGCTGTACCACAAAGGGACTTCCGGAGGAATCTCTCTTCCGAAAAAACCCCCGATCCCCAATCCGGCCGCAACGACACCTGCCAGTACCATCCAATTCCAACCGGTCAGCCTCACCATCGCTTGTTCCCAGGATCCCTTATCCATTTCCCAATTATATATCCCTTTACCTTTCCCAGCTCACCACGGCCGACAACCGGAATATTTTTGCATTCCCCACCATCTTCTCAGTCTTGTATTTTCTTCCCAACAGCTCCGCCAGTCCCGGCAGCTCCTCCTCAGAACCGAAACTGACAATATATTTCGGCGGTTGTTCGGTCAAACTGTAGATGGTCTCTCTAAAACCTTTAAAATCCTTGATATGGTACTCCACAATATATTTAGTCGCAGGCAATCTTTTCGCCATAGGATAAATCATGGGTTCATCACCCCAGATAAACACCCGGTCGTGAGGTGTACTTCCAGCCATAATTTCCGCCGCAATTTCATAATTTCTGTTGACCTGGGGGTTAAACCACCCGAAATACTCTGTTTTTGTTTTTACCCCGGTTACCCATTGTGCATAATTAACGTAATACCCGGTAACCGGATAAACATAGAATTTAAAAGCGATAAAAGCCGCCGCAATCAGCACCCCAAAAGTCCCGGCTATCGCCTTTTCCGCCCTCTCTCCTCTGATCAGCAGTCCAGTTGCCAGGGCCACCACACCTGCCATCTGCAGCAAATAATGGGGGTATGGTCTTCCCGATAATAGAGAGGCAAAAAGCGTTATCAATCCCCACACGGCAATTATGCCCCCTTTTCTTCCCAGGCTCTTATACTTTATAACTAGGGGTATCATCAACAGCACTCCTGCCGCCAGTCTCCCGCCCAGTGAGTAGATACCACTCCCCCCGCCGGCTTTCCACGTCGAGAGGTATGGCAGGTTTTGAGCCCAGGCTGCCGCAAAATACTCCTTGCCTGCCCCGGCCGCTGCGTAATACAAAATGCTTACCCCTATCGGTACGGCCACTCCAGCCGCCAAAACCAGGCTCTTTCGCCACCATCCCCGCCTTTCCTCGTGTCCTATTAGCCACACCACCGGCCATACTCCGGCCTCCAGAATTGCCGGCATTTTAAATAACCCTGCCAGGCCCAGTAATACACCAGCCCACCATATTTTTTTAAGATCCGGATGTTTATTCCACAGAAGATAAGCTGCCCCCATCGTCGGCAGCAGAAAATACAGCTCCGCATTGGCGATGTTTCCTTCCCAGATGGGAATGGCCGTCAGTAGAGCAAAGACCCACACCACAGTCTTAACAACCCCGGACCTTTCGGTAAATACTTTTTGCGCCAGCTTGGTAAACACCAGAATCGTCATCAGACTCCATGTGAGGGTTATGAATTTAAACCAAAATAAACTGCCCCCGGCCAAGGCCGCCGCCAGGTACAAAAAAGGGGGCTTATTATCGTGAACTCCGCTATACAGATGCGCTCCCGCTCTTATCGCCCTGCCGACTGCCAGATATATTCCTTCGTCTCCGTACCAGTATGGTTCAAATAAGCTCGGCAGTCTCAGACACAGCACCACCGCTAAAAGCAGCACCAGCCACCCCCATTTCCTTTCCCACTTTTCTAGGCTGCCTGCCATAAATCAATTATTTACTAATTAGCGGGAACTATCAACTGACTGGTTATTTAACTTTTTCGGTGACCCGATACTCTATATACTTGCCCAGCATCAGCCGGGTATGCGCATCCAATCCCGGTAGCGCGTTGAAAAAAAATCCGGCTACCGGCATCAGTACAAACTCCAGGGGAGTCAGCCACACTCGCCACTTTGGTATGTCCTTCGGTCTGGGAGGGCGTGACCGTAATTCCACTATTAGCAATATCGCCAAAAACACCAGAGTCACAGTCAGGATTCCGGACGATATTCTGGGCAGCATGTACCCCAAGGCAGTTCTTTTAAACACCGGGTTTACCAGCGTCACTATGGAGACTCCTACGGTGATAATAAACCAGTTCACCGGCCACAACAGATGATCCGCCGCCACCCTGATCATTCTCAGTGTTTTATTCAGGAACGATACACCGGGCTGTTTGAAATACATCTCCGCAAACAAGGGCAGGTCGGACACCCCCCAAGCCCACCTCTTTTTCTGTTCATAGTCGTTTATGAAAGTTTTCCAGGTACTTATCGATTCTGCGGCGTCTGCGCTGGAAGACAAAAAGATGGGTTCCACTTCCACTCTGCCCTCCAACTTGAAAAACGCCTTAAAGAACACCCGGTAATCTTCGGGAATGACATCCGCATCCCAATAGCCGATCTTGTCAATCATTACCAGCGAGGCTGTGTAATTGGAGAAGTTTACCAACCTGTCTTTACGTGACAGCAGGCTTATTTGCCATACATTGGACAACGTATTTATTACTCTGGTAGGTGCTGGAATCCTCCAAATATTGTTATAAAAAACAATAGCCGGTTGCCAAAATCTTTCGTAGCGGTTGGGATCATCCAGGAATTTAAATGTCATACAGGCAAAATATTGGTGATGCAGTATGGCATCTGCATCATTGGAAGTGATCGTCATAAACTGGATATCCCATCCCTTTTCATCTACCAGAATTCTTTTCGCCTCCCGGGAAGCCCAGGCTTCATTGGAGGACTTGCCTTTTATCTCCCCGGCAATATCAGCCGGATGTACGGTAATTAAGAATTCTCCGAATTTATCCCCCATTCTTTTTTTCAGAATCTCGCAATCGGCATTTCCCCTCGGATATCTCCCTTCCGTCGCCAGCACCACGGCAATCTGTTTTAATGGAAAAGTCTGCACGGTCAGGGCTTCGACCGTCCGCGTATACACATCCAATGGTTCATTAGCCACCATGATCATCACCACATGCCGTACCTTCTCCCAGTCTCCGAAACCTCTTACCTCCCGCATCCAATCAGTAGCTTCAGTTGCCCGCATCCGGAAATGAGACAACACTGCCGCCACCGTTAGTGATAGCCCTCTGTACACCCAGTAAACATCGAAAGCCAGGATGAAATAAGATGTAAATATCGGGAAAAAATAACCTCCCCACACCAAAAACAAAATCATATTCCAGGAAATAAATCCCGGTACGATTTCCATCACTCTTCTTCTGGTCATAACTTTAGTTTACTAAACAATCTTACCGCATTTGTCGCTGTAAACCGGCACACATCGTCCAAAGTCACCCCTCTCTCTTCGGCAATCACCTCCGCAACTCTTACTATATTTGCCGGTTCGTTCCTTTCCCCTCTTACCGGCTCCGGAGACAGATAAGGCGCATCCGTTTCAATGAGAATCTTATCTTCGGGTACCGCCCTGACCACCTCTCTTAATTCCCGGCTTTTTTTAAAAGTGATAATTCCCCCGAAACTGATATACCAACCCGCATCCGCAAATTTATTCATCCAATCCATACTCCCGGTAAAACAATGCATCTGTCCGGTTATACCGGCGCTTTCAACAATCTCAAATACTTCTGCAAAAGCATTTCTGCAATGCACCACCACCGGTAGACCGGCTTCCTTGGCCAGTTCCAGGTTCCACCTGAACAGTTCTGTTTGTCTTTCCTTCTCCTCTCCCGTTATTCCGTTCCTGAAATCCAACCCTGTCTCACCCACAGCCACAACTTTTTTGTGATTTGTTAAATTAAGTAATTGATTGTAAATTGAAAATTGTAAATTGAAAATTTCGTCGGGATGTATCCCGACGGTCGTCCACACTTCCTCATATTTCTCCGCCAGTTCCACGCCCCTTCGGCTTTCCTCTAAATTCCCCGCGTTATTTACCATAGCCTTCACCCCCGCCCCCCTGGCTTTAACAATAATTTCCCCTATCTCACCCTTAAACTTTTCATCAGTGAGATGACAATGCACATCAATCATCAGCCGATTTTACATACTTGAGGTGCATTTCTCGAATTATTCTCTCTCCTACCGACCGGTCACGTTGCTTATCTCTCTCAATACATACCTCAACCGACACCTGTGTAAAATCCACAATTTCCATCTCTGCTTTATCTCCGACAATCTTATTAATTCTTTTTATGTGATACGGATTTAAATTAGTATCGTCTACTATTACATCTTTCTTTTCTTTTAAAGCTAATTTGATTATTTCATCCCTGATTGCCAATACTAGCGGTTCACCCTGTTTGGTCCATCGTTTACCATAAATCATTTCCCTGGTTTCATCCTTGCTTACCCGTATATATTTTCCCGGGGATTTCGCCATCAATTCTAGCGCATACGTCGTCTTCCCGCTCGCCGGTAATCCCTTGAGTATCAACACTTTATTTATCATCAGCTGCTTTACAATCCTACCCCATCACTTGGGTAGGGAATCCTCCCAAGCCTCTCAAAAAACAGATTTCACTTAAGTGGTAATGGGTGTGGGTAACGGACTGAAACAATGCCAGTTCTCCGGTTAAAACCTGTCCCCATTCAGTCTTAATTTCTTTCCGAAAAACGTCTTCGTTTAGCCCTTTCCACAAGTTACAGGTTTTTTTATACACCTCAACCACCCGCTTTATGCCTTCTTCTGTTGTTTTGGGAAGGTCTTTATATAAATTCTCCGGTATGGGATTACCCAAAACCACATGCTGGGTATAAAACCCGTATTGGGTATCCAGGGCATGGTTGACCATCTCCGCAATAGTTCTCTGGGAGTAATCTTGGTGCTTATAAGCCAATTGATCCGGGGTCAAATCTTCAATCACCTGCAAAAAAGCACTCCATGTATCCTCGTTACCTAAAAGCAGAAACCTCAGTGGATATTTATAAGTCGAAAAATCAATTGTTGGTAGTTTCAAATGATCACCTCCCACCAAATTATACCCGAAGCACTTAAATTGTAAAGATTTATTTAATTCTCGGAAACAGGGGAGCACCACTTTCAATTCTTGGCCCTTTAAATTGGACTAGAATTTTCTCTGCAGTTTCCGGCAAAAACGGCTGTAAATTATAGCCCGCCAGCCTGACCTGTAATACCAGTTTCTCTAACACTTCTTTCAGTTTTTCGCCAGACAAAGCCCAGGGTTTTTCCAGTTCAATCAATTGGTCAGTTTTTTTCAAAACCTCCCATAACCACCCCAATGCCTCATCAAACCTGTAATTCTTCAGCTTGTCATCCAGATCGTCATACCAGCCGATTTTTTGTTCTTCGAATTCAAATCCGCTGGTTTCACACAGCTTCGCGACGCGCGCCACCAGATTCCCCAATCCGTTTGCCAAATCCGCATTATAAACTTCTGTCAGTTTGTCCCAGGTAATATCCACATCCCCTAAAAGTGGCCCGTGCCGCAAAAAGAAATAGCGCACCCCGTCTGCACCGTATTTGGCCACCAATTCTGACGGCCTGACTACATTTCCCAGAGATTTACTGATTTTTTGTCCGTTCAGGCTGAAAAAATTATGCACCAGAATGGTTTTTGGTAATTCATACCCCGCACTTTTCAACATTGCCGGCCAAAAAATTGCATGAAACCGTTGATTGTCCTTTCCCAGTACATGAATATTCGCCGGCCAACAATTTTTCTCTACCCCATAAGTCAGATAATTTATCAAAGCGTCGAACCATACGTATATCGTGTGTTCTTGGTCATCGGGAACCGGTATTCCCCACCTTACATTTTTTCGACTCACCGAAAAATCTCTCAACCCGGACTTTACAAAACTTAATATTTCACGCCTCTTGCTGTCCGGAAATATAAACTCGGGATTATTTTCCAGAAGTTCCTCAATAAATTTCTGGTATTTAGACAGCCGGAAAAAATAATTTTCTTCTACCAACTTTTGAGGTTCCTTGTTCGGGTGAAAAGGGCATTTTCCATCAACCAAATCAGACTCTTCCAGATACGCTTCGCAGCCTTCACAATACAACCCCTCGTATTTTGACAGGTAGATATCCCCGGTGGCTTTGGATTTTAGATAAAACTCCTGAGCGAATTTTATATGATCCTCGTCGGTTGTCCGGATAAATCTGTCATATGAAATATTCAGGCTTTTCCACTCTTTTTTATTTTCCTTAGCAATTTTGTCAACGAACTCTTTTGGTTCAATCCCTTTTTCAGCAGCACTTTTTTCCACCTTTTGTCCGTGTTCATCCGTCCCGGTCAGGAAATACGTCTCATCACCGGTTAGTCTGTGATACCGTGCCAGAACATCAGCCAACAGTTTTTGGTAGGAGTGCCCCACATGAATTACATCATTCGTGTAGTCAATCGCAGTAGTGATATAGAATTTGTTGTTCATAAGCCTGATTTTAACTAAAATGCCCTCCACATGCTATACTCCACCCATGGCAACTTTTGCCCCTTCTCAAGCCATTTTAGATAAGTATGCTAAAGTACTGGTGAATTTTGCCCTTAATTCCGGCAAGGGCCTTAAACCGGGTGAAGTTGTCCGCCTGGTTGTATCCGAATCCGCCAAACCCCTGTATCTTGCCCTGCGCGATCAAATTCTGCGCTCCGGCGGTCACCCCCTGACTTTCTATCAGCCGGACGATGTTTCCCGCCGTTTTTTCGAACTGGCCAATCCCGCTCAGTTAAAGTTTTTCCCCCGTAAATATCTTCGCGGCCTGGTTGACGAAATAGACCACTCTATAGGCATTATTTCTGAAACGGACAAACATGAACTGGAAGGGATTGATCCTGAAAAGATCATGACCAAAAGCACCGCCCAGAAACCTTTCAAAGACTGGCTGGACGCCAAAGAAAATGCCGGTAAGTTTACCTGGACCCTGGCTCTTTACGGCACCCCCGCCATGGCCAAAGAAGCGAAATTAGGTCTCAAGGCATACTGGGATCAGATTAGCAAAGCCTGTTTTCTGGATATTGCGGATCCAGTCTCCGCCTGGAAACAGGTTTTTACCACCGGCGGTCGCGTCCTGGCCAAATTAAACAGTTTGAAAATCGACCGGCTGCATATTCTCGGTCCGGATGTAGATTTGTGGGTCAAAATCGGCCCTGGCCGTAAATGGCTGGGAGGTAGCGGGCGTAATATTCCCAGCTTTGAAGTCTTTATTTCCCCCGACTGGCGGGGAACCAACGGTCGCATCAGCTTCAACCAACCGCTTTATCGTTATGGCAGTCTGATTACCGGCATCAAACTGCAATTCAAGGACGGGCTGGTTGTCAAAAGTTCCGCTGCCAAAAATTACTCCGTCCTCAAAGCCATGCTGGCAGTCAAAGACGCTGACAAAATCGGCGAATTTTCCTTAACCGACAAACGCCTTTCTCGTATCACCGAATTTATGGCCGAAACCCTATTTGATGAAAATATCTCCGGCCCTTACGGCAATACCCATATCGCCCTGGGCAACAGTTATCAGGACTCATACACCGGTAATCCCGCCAAAGTTACCCAGGCCGGCTGGGCGAAAATGGGTTTCAACAACTCCGTCGTTCATACGGACATTATCAGCACCACCGACCGCACTGTGACAGCCTATTTATCCGACGGCACCCAAAAAGTCATCTACAAATCCGGTCAATTTTTACTCTGATCCCTCTTAAACAAATTTTTGATTTTTTCTTCCCACTTGCTTGCCCATTCTTCCGCCATTACTTTCTCCAGCGCCAGTTTCCAACCCGGCTTTTTCAGCTCCTGCTGAATCGAGGCAATCGTTGCACTGGAAACTTTCAGATTTTGTTTAATGTTTTCATAACTTCTGCCCTTACTTAGCCAGTATGCTACTCCCAGCCTTTTAATAATCGTCAACAATTCTGTTGTTGAAAATATACTCTCCGATATTTTATCCGCCTCCGCAGGGAATTTAATATCCGCAATCAGTTGCCCCCACATCCGGTACAGCTGTTTTTCCAATGTAGGATTAACCTTTTGTTTAGATACCTGCATGTATTCACTAAAGAATAGTTTAAATTATTAAAGTTATCAAGCCCAACAGCCCCAAAGTTAGTCCCAAAGTCAGCGCGTCCAGCACCTCCCACCGTCTCAGTATCAGCAGCACGGTTACCCCAATCGCAACCACCCAACCGTACCTCCTTTTACCGGAAATCCAGGCTCCGGTTAACCACAGACACAACCCCGCCAACACTATTCCCACTCCTTCCGTCCACCAGCTTTCCGGCGGCACTTTCCAAATCCACACAACCAGCAGCACCAGCACCAACCCGATTATTGCCAAAGTCCCCCTGGGCCTGCTTTGCTTTATTCTCATATATAATATAACCCTGATATATGGAATTGTATCTTATTCTGGCAGTAGTCGTTATCGGCTTCGTCATTATTTGGCTTCAGCTTCGCCGTGCATCAAATGCTCCTCCCCCCTCAGATTCCACCCTCACCCATTGGCTTCAAAGCATGCAGAACTCCATCGAAGCTACCAACAAGACCCTCAACGAGGCTATGAGAGGGTCTTCTTCGGATATGGCCAAGATCCTGCAGGAAAACACCCGCCAGTTGAATGAGAGGTTGGACAACGCTGCCAAAGTTATCGGTTCGGTCCAAAAAAATTTGGGTGAAATGTCTGAGGTGGGCAAAGGTATAAAATCACTTCAGGACTTCCTTCAGAGCCCCAAACTCCGGGGTAACATCGGCGAGCAGGTTTTAGCGGATATGATCGGCCAGGCATTCCCCAAAAACGCCTTTCATTTGCAGTATTCGTTCAAATCCGGAGTCAAGGCCGACGCTGTCCTCAAAACCGACGCCGGGCTTTTATGTATCGATTCCAAATTCCCCATGGCAAACTTCAATCTCATGGTCAAAGGTGAGACGGAAAATCTCAGAAACCAGGCTAAAAAAGATTTTTCCTCCGATGTCAAAAAACATATCTCGGATATCTCCAAAAAATACATTTTGCCGGAAGAAAAGACTATGGATTTTGCCCTGATGTACGTCCCTTCGGAACCCGTTTATTATGAAGTCGCCAACACTCCCGACCTCATGGACTATGCCCGGTCTATGCGGGTTTACCCCGTTTCCCCTACCACTTTTTATGCCCACTTGCAGGTCTTGCTGGTATCCTTTCAGGGAAAAGAGATGGAAACCAAATCCCGCGAAGTTTTTCGGCTCCTGCGGGCAATTCAAAAGGACTATTCCAAGGTGGAGGAAAATATGGGCGTTTTGGGACGCCACCTCACCAATGCTTACAACCAGATGTCCCACGTCTCCAGCGGTTTTAACTCCCTGGGTCAAAAACTCTCCCAAACTCACACCTTAACTGGCGAAGAAAAACAACCTCCGGAACTTGAATCTTAAACCTCACCCCACGCCCCTCTCCTTATTTCAGGAGAGGGGGTATTATTAAAATTATGCAGGTAACACACCAGGTTTTAAATGCCAACAGGATGAAATGGAGACGAAGAGATCTAAGAAAACGAAGTACCGCTTATGAGCATCTATTATGGGAAGAATTGCGTAATATAAAATTAGGAATGAAATTCAAGAGACAATATAGTGTCATGAATTTTGTGGTGGATTTTTACTGCCATAACGCCAAACTGGCAGTGGAAATAGACGGAGGCGTCCACAACACACCAAGTAGTATTCAATATGATAAGTATCGGACGGAGTATTTAAGAACTCTAGGTATAAAAGAAATTAGATTCAATAATGCGGACTTACTAAATAATTTGTCCGAAGTTTTATTAAAAATAAGTCAAAATCTTCCCTCTCCTGAAATAAGGAGAGGGACAAGAGAGTGAGGTAAAAATGCTACAATTTAGCCAATCATGAAAACATATTTTTATATTGCTTCGTCTATTAATGGGTGTATCGCCGATAAAGACGGTAACACTCCCTGGTCGGATGAAGACAACGCCAGTTTCATGGCTTTTTGCGGTAAAATCGGAGCAGTAGTAATGGGTCGAAAAACCTACGAGGAATATTTAACCTTACCGTCCTCAGACTGGCCGAATCCCGAACACACTACTGTTATACTGACCTCCCGCCCTTCTCTTCCTCCGAATGGTTTTAAAATTATCCTCACTCCCGACGGACCTCAGGGAGCGGTATCTGTTATGTCTAAACTGGGTAAAAAAGAAATTGTTGTCGCCGGGGGTAATCAAACATGGACCTCGTTTATGAAAGAGGGATTGGTCGATGAAATATTTCTGGATATCGAACCCCTGGCTCTGGGCAACGGCAAGGCCTTATTCCAGGGTGCGGATTTCAATATCCAGCTCGAATTTCTTTCCTCCAAACCCTTAAGTCCTCAAACCCTTCAACTCCACTACTTGGTAAAAAAATAATTTCATTATGTCCAAGGTAATCATCGCTTTAATTCATTATCTGGTTATTATATTATTTGCCTCGTTTCCGTTTTGGATTGCCTGGTACTGGGTTGCAGTTGGTGCCATAGCTTATCATCTGATTATTTCCCGGGGTTTGGGTTATTGCCCTCTTACCAGATGGCAATACGGCACTTCCGGTAAAGGCTTTATAGAAAACCACCTGAAAGCTTTATTTAAGCTATTTAATTATTCTCCTGATGAAGCTCGTTTCCGGCTGTTTATTACCTACGGCATTCCGGTATGTCTCGTCTTTACTGCTTTCCTATGGCAGTCACTATCCTAATCAAATAAGAAATGAATGTCGGGGTATAATTCCCCTGTGGACAGAATCCAAATCATCAAGAGAACAAAGCTGTTTTTGGAAATTGCTGAAAAATTCCCGGAGTTTCGCTATTTAGGTGATCCGATATTGAAAAATAAGACCAGGGCTGTTCCAATTAAAGAAGGTATCGAAATTGGAAATAAATTGGGTCAAATATTAATTGAATACCAGAAAATTGCTGGGATTGGCCGGGGTTTGGCGGCTCCTCAAATAAACATAGCAAAATCTGTATTTGTCACTTATCTTAACGGCGAAATCCAAATCTATATCAATCCGAAAATAATTTCAAAATCCAAAAAATTAAATTATTACCGTGAATTATGTTTAAGCTGTGGCACTATGTGGGCAGACATTAAAAGATCTGATACAATAAGAATGCAATGGAAGGATAAAAAAGGAAAAATACAAGAACAGGAATTTTCGGGTTTTGTAGCCAGACTAATTCAGCATGAATACGATCATCTTTTAGGCATTTCCGATTTAGACAAAGCAGAACCCAAAACAATTGAATTCGTTACATCCGACCCCCTTAAAGAAACCCTTCGCCCGGCATGATCAGAGATATCCAAAAAGAAATCAGAAGTCTGGCAGATGAAAACAGAGCAAAAACTTCAATGTGGTTTTTCAAAACCGGCCCCGGCCAGTATGGTGAGGGTGATAAATTTCTGGGCCTGAACACTCCCCAAATGCGGGGTATTTCCAAAAAGTATCGGGATCTGCCCCTAAAAGAGGTTCAGCAATTAATCAAATCCCCGTATCACGAGGAGCGTTCTATTGCTATTCAGATTTCAGTCTACCAATTCCCCAAAAATCCCGAACAGATTTATAATTTTTATTTAGAAAATACGGAATATATTAATAACTGGGATTTGGTGGACATTTCCGCCCCCAAAATCGTCGGGGTATATTTATCCGACAAACCCCGTGATATCCTTTATCAACTGACCAAATCAGATAACCTCTGGGAAAGACGCATCGCCATTATCAGTTGTATGTATTTCATCGTTAAGCAAAATGATCCTGCCGACGCTTTAAAGATTTCTCAAATTCTCCTCTCAGACAAACATGATTTAATTCACAAAGCCGTCGGCTGGATGCTGCGTGAAGTCGGCAAACGCTGTAGTCAAAAAACCCTGACCGATTTTTTGGACGAATATGGAAAAGTCATTCCGCGCACTTCCCTCCGTTACGCCATTGAACGTTTCCCCGAGCCCCTCCGCCGGCGATATTTGCACCGGTGATACAATAGGCTGGTGAAGTATCGCACACTTGGGAAAACCGGACTAAAAGTTGCCGAGATCGGGATCGGCACCTGGCAGCTGGCTGGTGACCCCAATTATTGGGTGGATAGTAATCTGAATGAAAGTTTAAAGAGCCTCCATCGCTATACCGAACTCGGAGGAAATTTTATAGATACGGCCTGGATTTATGGATACGATGAAAAAGACGGCCGCCGTCGCTCTCACGAACTGATTGGCAAATTTCTTAAAGAATCCGGACAAAGAAACAAACTTATCATTGCTTCCAAAGTTCCTCCCAAAAACATGCATTGGCCTGCCCAACCGGAAGTTCCCATCTCTGAAGTATTTCCTGACAACTGGATAATTAAATGCGTAGACGATTCATTGAAAGATTTGGGGATAGATCATCTGGATCTGATGCAATTTCATGTCTGGCAGGACAGTTTCGTAAAAGAAGACGGTTGGAAAAACATAATCCGAAAGCTGACCCGGGACGGCAAAGTCAGCTACTGGGGTATATCCGTCAATGATTATCAGCCCGAGAACTGCTTAAAAGCTCTTGATACAGGCTTGATTTCTGCGGTTCAATTTATTTTCAATATTTTTCACCAGAAACCTGCCGAAAGGCTGCTCCCGTACGCCCAAAGTAACAATATCGGCTTAATCGCCCGGGTTCCCCTGGACGAAGGGGGGTTAACCGGTAAATTCGATACTCAAACCCGATTTGCTACCGGTGATTTTCGTCAACAATATTTTAACCCCGAAAGGCTCAGGGAGTTGGTTATACGCACAGACGCTCTTAAAAAATTGTTGGGTAATGAGGCCGGAGGTTTGGTTGATTTGGCCTTGCGTTATTTATTATCGTTCAAAGAAGTTTCCACAATAATTCCGGGTATGCGCAAGGTTTCCTATGTAGACGCCAACACTTCCGCATCTGATGCAGAAAGACTGCCGGCTCGATTATTAGAAGAACTCAAATCACAGACTTGGGAGCGGAACTTCTACAGCTGATACCATCCACGCCTTTTCTATGTTCGATCTCTTAAAGAACAACCGTCGCATACTTGGTGTAAAAACACATTCTTGCCATTAAGACTATACGTAACAAATCCGTTGATTGCCTTCTCATGCCCCGCAAACCAATTATCCAGCGACTCACTGGTAGACAACTCCGGATCAATTTGCAGTCCCGAACAGCCTCGAGGCCTGATCGCACCTTTTGCCAGATAACCATTTAAAATTCTTTTAAATTTGTTGCCAACACTGAAAGGATTGGAAGAATTGTCAATCACTGCCGGACAGTTGGGAACAATCATCCCCATAACCCCCGCAGATATCTACTCATTTGGTTTGAGCCCGCGCGTAACAGCCTTTTTGGCCTCTTTCACATCGGTTATTAATCGGGGTGTTTCTACCATAATCCGCAGATTATAGCGTATCCGTCGGACATGTTCTTGACATTTACCTTCAGGGAGTAACTTCCATCGTACCCCCTTCCGGGTTGTCAGACAGCAGCAACCGGAATGGCAGGATACGCTCAATAAATGGAATCAACGTAAAAGAGGATGGCGCAAAAGACAAGATATTCCTATTGGAGTAATAATTCAAAATGGACATAAACCGCCTACCACTAACCCAGAAACTCAATCCCGCCTGCGGCAAATTATTAAACGAAACGGTCACTGAATTTTCTCAAAGCCGTAGTCACCCACACGCTTCGGTGGTAATGGATCATGCCGAATTCCTTAATCGCCTCAATATGTTTTTTTGTCCCGTATCCGGCATTTTTATCCCAATCGTAAATCATATGCTTATCATGCAGTTTTTTCATGTACTCATCTCTTACCACCTTGGCCATAATTGACGCCGCCATCACACATTTCCTCGTCTCGTCAGCCTTTATAACCGACTTAATCCTGTTACTTTTACCATTAACTCTTATTCGCAGATTACCGTCAACAATGTACTTGTCTGCGTCAATTTTTTTAATTAATTTCTTAAACACCTCTTTATTAGCCCATCCCATTCCCCGGTTGTTGATCTGCCGGGCTGTTATAATCTCCACTGCCACTTCAGCTCCGGAATCAATGATTTGTTGATACAATCTTTCTCTTTGTCTTTTATTCAGTCTCTTCGAATCATTTAGCTTGAGCACTGAGCACTGAGAATTGAGCACTGTAGCAGCCGCCACTAAAGGCCCAGCCAGCGCTCCTCTCCCCGCCTCATCCAACCCGCAGATACTCATTCCCCGCATTATATAATGAGCTGCATGACTTCAGAAAAAAAGCTAAATAAACAACAGCTGGCTGCCGTTAAATACGGTACCGGACCCTTGCTCATTATTGCCGGTGCCGGGACCGGCAAAACCACCGTTATTACCGAACGGGTCAAACACCTCATATCTTCCGGCCTGGCCAAACCCGAGGAAATTTTGTCACTCACCTTTACCGAAAAAGCCGCCCAGGAAATGGAAACCCGTATCGATCAGGCAATGCCCTATGGTTATACCCAAATGTGGGTAATGACCTTCCATTCATTTTGCGACCGGATATTACGCGACGAAGGTTTGCACATCGGTCTCAATTCCAACTTTCAGCTGTTGACCGAAACCGAAGCCACCTCTCTTCTTCACCGTCACCTTTTCGACTTGGGCCTGGAATACTTTCGCCCTTTGGGGAATCCCACCAAATTCATTTCCGGTCTCCTGACACATTTCAGCCGGCTCCAGGACGAAGACATTTCTCCACGGCTGTATCTGGACTGGGCTGCCTCACTCAAAAACCAAACCGCAGATTCCAGGATGGATCAGGAAAAATACCTGGAACTGGCCAAAGTTTATCAAGCTTACACCGACCTCAAAATTAAAGACAGCCAATTGGACTTTGCCGACCTTATTTCCTACACTCTTCAGCTTTTCCGTACCCGCCCCAACATACTTAGGGATTACCAATCAAAATTCAAGTACATTTTAGTTGATGAATTCCAGGATACCAATTACTCCCAAAACCAGTTGGTCAATCTAATGGTCAATTCCTCCCAAAATCTCACCGTAGTGGCCGACGATGACCAGTGCTTACCTGCAGGAACTCTGATTACCACCCCTGCAGGAACCACAACTATCGAAAAAATGTCCGTTGGTGATTCTGTTGTCACAGCCGTAGGGAAGGGTTATCTGTCCACGTCTACAGTTACCCATATTAACAAAAATTTAAAATCAGCAAGAATGATCACCTTGATAACGGAAAGTGGTCGAAAAATTGTAGCCACAGATAATCATAAATTTTTTTGCCTCACACCTGGTAAAAAATACGGCATCCGCAGATTCTATTATGTTTATTTGATGCATCGCCGAAACTTAGGTTGGCGCTTGGGTATCACCGATGATTTAGCTCAAAGATTAAAACTTGAACGTTCTGCAGACAGTATTTTAGCTATTAAATCTTGTTCTACCGAGTCTGAAGCCCGATATTACGAAACCCTATACACTCTCAAATATGGAATACCTACTTGTCCATTTATGCCCCGTAAACGAATGACATTAAAGGGCGAGTGGTTAACGAAACTATATTCTCAGATAGATACGAATACAGCCGCAATAAAACTCGCCCGTGATTTAGGAGTCTATCTCCATGCACATCATTTTGCACTCGGAGGTGTGGTTCGAGGAGGATCCCATCGAGCTAAGGTAATACTCACCCTCTGTTATCGTCGCCATCGGACCAAATGGGCAAGAAATCGGTTATTACTAAATCCCTCTGTTTCTCATCAGGTTCATCTCGAAACATCTTCCCCCACAATCATCAATAAATTACGACAACACAATATTCATCTTACCAAAGCAAAAAAAGGGTGGAAGGTACAGAAGGCCTTTTCTGATATTCTGCAAGCCGGTGAATTTGCCCGAAAACTAGTAAACACCACCGATGCGATATTTGAATCCAAGTTTGAGGTCGGAAAACGCAATAATTTCTCCCGTAGAGCACTCGTCATACCCGTCGGTAATATCTTACCCGGTATGCGTATACCGGTAGTTTTAGGCGCGGAGGTAGTTTATGACCAAGTGATTTCCAGAAGGGTAACCTATAAAAGAATTTCGGTATACGATCTGGAAATTGCCAAATCCCATAACTATATTGCCAACGGAATAGTGGTTCATAATTCTATCTATCGCTGGCGGGGGGCGGCCGTCAGCAACGTAATTCAATTCAAATCCACTTATCCCAAAGCCAAAATAATTGTTCTTACCCAAAATTATCGCTCTTCTCAGGAGATTTTGGATCGGGCGTACCAATTAATTCAGTACAACAATCCCGACCGGCTGGAAATAAAGGAAAAAATAGACAAAAAACTGACGGCTGTTCGCCGCCACCCTCCGGAGCCTATCGAATTCATACACACCTCCGGGGTGGAAGACGAAGCCGATGCTGTTGCTAAAAAAATAAAAGAATTTCTTAGCGCTACGCACTTAGAACTTAGTCCTAAAGATATTGCTATTCTGGTGCGGGCTAATGTCCATTCCGAACCGTTTTTACGCGCCTTATCCCGCCGGGGAATTCCGGCTCAATTTTTAGGTCCCGCCCGGTTGTTTCACCAGCCCGAAGTCAAAGATTTAATTGCCTATTTACGGTTTCTGTCGGACATTAATGATGACATCTCCCTGTACCGGGTGCTGGCTATGGATTTTTTTGCCCTTTCTCCCCGGGATCTGGCATCCTTAACCAGTTTTACCAAGCGCTCCGGTCTTTCCCTTTTTTCAGCCTTAGAACACCTGTCTGGCATCCGCACCACCCAAATTGTCTTGCCCCGTCCGCCCTTAACTGCAGACTCAATTGATACTCTAAAAAACTTAATCAGCCTCATCCATCACCATCTGGGACTATTATCCAAAGAGTCAGCTGGTCAAATCCTGTACTATTTCCTTCGCGATTCCGGAATGCTTTCCGCCATTCTTAAATATCAAACTCCCATCGACGAACACCGGGCAGCCAATATTACTCGTTTTTTCAACAAGCTCAAGACTTTTGAATCGGAACATTCCGATGCTTCAGTTAGGGCTGTTATGGACTGGCTGGATTTGTCGCTGGAAGTTGGGGAGTCACCCCTAGCCACTAATTTCGATTGGTCCGATAACGACGCTATAAATATTCTGACTCTTCATTCCGCCAAAGGGCTGGAATTTCGGGTAGTTTTTCTGGTTAACCTGGTTTCCCAGCGCTTCCCCTCCAGCCAGCGTCAGGAAACTATTCCCATCCCCGAAGCCCTCATCAAGGAAATTTTACCCAGCGGAGACTTCCACCTGCAGGAGGAAAGGCGGCTTTTTTACGTCGGCCTGACCCGGGCTAAAGACCGGGTATTTCTGACTGCTGCCGATTATTACGGTGAAGGTAAACGCGCAAAAAAACTCTCTCCTTTTATCACTGAAACACTGGGATCTTTGGCTGTCAGTTCTGCCACCCAGGTAGAGAGCCAACTTTCATTAATTGACTGGCAAAAGACTTCACCTCCTACGCCACAAACGACCAACCATAAACAAATAACTATTAACTACCTCAGTTACTCCCAGATCCAGACATTTCTCGACTGCCCTCTTCACTACAAAGCCAAATATATATTAAAACTACCTACCCCCCCCTCCGCCGCTTCCGGTTTTGGCAACACCATCCATCGTACCCTTCGTGACTTTTTTGATCAAACAGCCCGCGGGTTGAAGCCGGATATTTTGAAACTTTTTGCCCAAAATTGGTCCCCGGCGGGGTATCTTAATCCCCGGCACGCCGTCGCTTACCAGGCCAAAGGTCGCCGCTACCTGCAGGAATATTTAGCCACCAGATTTGACCCCCGGCACCTGCCAGTCAAGCTGGAAGAGCCGTTTACCGTGCCGGTGGTGAGCGACAACAGAAGTCGGACCATCAAAATCGGTGGTAAAATAGACCGGGTTGACATCCTCCCTGGCGGCAAAATCGAAATCATTGACTACAAAACCAGCTCCAAAAGTCTCACCCAAAAAGAAGCCGAGAAAGATCTCCAACTATCTTTTTATGCCCTGGCCGCGACTTCAATTCCCTATCCTCCTTTCGGCAAAAAATCTCAGGATATTATTCTTTCACTTTATTATTTCGAAGAAGACAAAAAGATCTCTGTGACGCGTACCGCCGCCCAGCTGGACCAGGCCAAAAAACAGATTTTCGAATATGCTGATGCTATTTCTCGCTCCGATTTTCGCTGCTCCGGATCCATCATTTGTCAGAAATGTGATTTCAAAACCCTTTGCGATATGGCCACATCCAGCGGTTGAAACTTCCCGGAAATTGGACCTCTTCTCCCCCGAAGCTTTTTTTAAAATGCGAAAACCCCCGCCACCCCTTGTTCGGCCATCTGGTGTCGTATATACCTTCCCAGTCCCACACCAGACAGCCCCTTATTTTGGCTTCTTTCATGGCTTCCCAGGCCACCAGATAGGGTAGGTTTCTAACCTTTCCCTCAGGCAGAGCACCGGAATAAAAATAATACGCCATCCTTTCATGCATCAACACCAGACACCCGGCCAAGTCATTTACCATCACGCAAAAACATTTCTTCCCGAAAGAATCCACCAGGCTTTGGTAATCTTTTTTCTTCGGTGTCCATAAACGTTTAATTCTGTTCGCCTCCCTCCAGATTTCAAAAAATTTATCAAAATTATTTTTTGTGATTTGTGGATTGAGGTTTGTAACCTGTCGAATACAGTACCTCGCGTCCTTCTTAAACCCCGACATTATTGAACTTAAACTTGGACTTAAACTTATTCTCAGTGTTTTCGCTCCGATTAGTGGCCATTTATCCAATTTCCATCCCCGGTTTCTCAAATCATGAATCGTGAATTCTGGGCCAAATCTTAATGGTTCCAATTTACACATCATCACTCTGTTTTCTTTCAAAACCTCCTCAATTTCCTCCCAAGGCAGTGGCAAATATACTCTTTGTATTTTAACCACACTTACCGGCCCCAGTTTTCTTAAGAATATTTGGTTTTGTGACTTGGGGCTAGTGACCTGAATTGTTTTCCATCCTATCCTCTTCGTATACTCACCGTACTCCGCGCTTTGTCTTACATCTTCAATTATTTGAAGATTCGTAGTATTTTCCATCGCGCTGCCTCTGCCGCTCTGAATAATAAATAAAGCAGGAGATCGACCGGCAGATCAAAAGTTCCCGCCAGTTTGACCGGTTGTCCCCCGAATTGTTCTTTAAATCTGGAAAAACCTTTTCCTCCTTCCGCCCCCCACAAATCAAATACCGTGCACCCTGACTGCTTACTCCATCGGATTGCCTCCCATAACAGCAGTGTCGGCGCCATCACTTCCTTGTGTTCCAGCGCTGAAGCCCCATAAGCGTAATAAGCCGTTTCTTTAAATTTAAATATCATCGCTAAAGCAATTATTCTGTCTTTATATTTTGCCGTAAATAGATGAGCTATCCCGGCTGGTCGCAACACATTCCACATTTGTCTGTGATAATCTCCCGAATGTGCATAAATTTTTTGTCTTTTTGCCGTTCCTTCGAACATCAGTTTTAGATAAACATCAAAAGCTTTTGAACTTGAACTGTCTTCGTGGGCTTTTACACCATATCGTTGGGCTACTTTTATATTGTATCTGCCTTTCGGATGCATGTTCGCCAGCAGCTCTTCTTCACTCTTTGTCAGATCCAAAAGCAACGTTTTCGGTTTAAATAAATGTCTCCCGGGTTTGAAAAATTTATTGAAAATTGAAAATTGAAAATTGGTTAATTCCCCACGCTTGAGGTTTGGCTCTATTCTTATCCCGATCGCTCTCATTTTTCGACCTTCCTCCCTTATTTTCTCAATTTCTATTTCATTTGGGGCTCTTCCCATAGGAATATACCCGAAAGTAAATGGAGTGTATGGAACCTTTGTCCAAACAATTAAAAAACCCTCTATCCTGCTAACAGGCTGTCTCTTGGCCCGGAATTCCCCCCACTCCCAACTCTGCAGCGGATGCGTCACTCCTTCATTCCATTCATCTTTTATATCCACCTGCCAATTATACGTTTGATTATTGGAATTTTGAATTTATTTAGAAATTAGAAATTAGTAATTAGAAATTAAAAGTTTATCTCCTCCTCCGGTTTCCATTTCCAGTTTCCTTCCTCGTCAAAACCCCAGCTTTCCTTTTCAAATCGTTTCGCAAATCCAGCCTTGCCGGTCGAACGGACATTACCGGCAACAATATAATCTTCCGGAATATCTGCCACAAACCGCGACACCGGATTATTTGTTCTCTGTCCGAAATATAACCTTTGTCTGGCATATGTCATATGTAATTTATCCATGGCCCTGGTCATGCCCACGTAACACAGCCTGCGCTCTTCTTCCATTTGACCCCTGTCCATAAAAGCCCTGGAATGGGGGAATAATCCCTCTTCCATCCCCACCATAAACACCGTTTTAAACTCCAATCCCTTCGCTGCATGTAATGTCATCAACGTCACTGATCCCGACTTATACTCTCCTGCTCTTCTACTCTCCCGCTCTGTAAGCGTTATCTGTTCCAAAAATTCAGCCGGATCGTCAAACTCCATCGCCACACTTCTCAACTCCTTGACGTTTTCCAACCGGGCGGCATCCTCCTCGTCCATTTGTTCAAACTGATCCAGGTATCCCGTGACCTTAAGCACCTCATCCAATAAATCCAGGGTCTTTCTTTTTAAAAATTGAAAATTGGTATCTGAAAATTTATTTAACCTGGTTTTACCTGATTTTTCCGCTCTCTTTCTGGCCACCTCATCCCCCGGATTAACCACCAATCGTAAATAAGCCAGTATATCCTTGATTTCCTTGCGTTCATAAAACCTGACTCCGCCTACCAGCGAATAGGGGATTCCGGCATGTAAAAAGGCCTCTTCCAATACCCGCGATTGCGCGTTTGTTCTGTACAATACCGCAAAATCCGAGAATATATCACTCGTCAGTCTATCTAATACATATTGGGCTTCCATAAGCTCATTTTCAGCTTCGTACACGGTAATTTTTTCTCCCTCTCCCCTGTCTGTCCACAGTTTCAGTATCGGATGGTCAGTATTTTTTGCTACCACCCGATTGGCCGCCGACAGAATATTTTGCGTCGACCGGTAATTTTGTTCCAGATTTAAAATCGTCAGGTCGGGAAAATCCTGTTTTAACAGCAGTAAGTTCCGGTAATCTGCTCCCCGCCAGGAATAAATGGCTTGGGCGGCATCTCCCACCACCGTCAATTGCCTGTACCCCCGACCCAACATTTTTGTGATTTCATACTGCGCTTTATTCGTGTCTTGGTATTCATCCACCAGAACATATCTGAACTGACCTGTCAGTTTTTTTAGTACACCTTGTTCATTTTTCAGCAGTGCAACTGTCTTTACCAGTAAATCGTCAAAATCCAGAGCCCGGTATTTAGTCAGCAGTTGCTGGTAAACAGGATAAACTCGAGCCACAGTATTGGTAAAAGAACCCCTGGTAAAAGATGTGTATTCGGCCGGACCGATCAGCTCATTTTTTGCCCCTCCAATTGCCCCCAAAATCGATCCCGGCCTGATGCTTTTGGGATCAATTCCCAGCACCGTCATAACCTGTCTTACTGTATCCAGTTGGTCCCTTTCGTCAAAAATTACGAAATTCCGGTCAACACCCGCCTCATCCGCATACCTGCGCAGCACCCTGGCGCAAAAACTATGGAAAGTACCTCCTGTCACTTTCTGACTTATAGCTTGGGATTTGTGTCTTGCCAACAGGTTGTCCACTCTTCCCATCATTTCCCCTGCCGCTTTATTGGTAAATGTCAGCAGCAGCACATTCTCAGGGTTTACCCCCCCCTCACCGATCATGTACGCTACCCGGTAAGTCAGGACCCGCGTTTTTCCGCTTCCTGCCCCGGCCAAAATCAACAGCGGCCCACCGCTGAACTTAACCGCCTCTTGTTGCGCCGGGTTCAATTCCCGTAAAATCTCCATGCCCATGCAGCTTACCAGAATACCTACTCTAATCAACCGACTCAAGCGCCAACTTCTTTCCCATGTAAACTTGATGCGTGCAGTGCTTGTCGTGCTTGTGCTTGCCTGTATTGCCCTGGTCTGGTTTGTTTTAAGTTCACCCTTTTATTATATCCGGTCCTTCTCCTCCATGGCCTTGCCTTCGTCCGGTGGGCGGACCAACATTCTTGTCCTCGGAGTGGGAGGCGACGGGCACGAAGCCCCGGATTTAACCGATACCATATTATTTTTTTCCATCCGCACCCGGGGTACCGATCCTGTCCTTCTGTCCTTACCCCGGGATATTTGGGTTCCTTCCCTCAAGGCCAAGATTAACACTGCCTACTATTACGGCAAAAAAAAGCAAGGTCCCTCCGGGGGATTAACTCTGGCTAAGGCTGCAGTGTCGGAAATCATCGACCAGCCCGTCCATTTGGCAGTAGTTCTGGATTTTGGTACCTTTTCCAAAGCCATTGATCTCGTGGGGGGAATAGATTTAGATATTCCCCGCTCTTTTGATGATTATAAATATCCCCTGCCGGGTAAGGAAAACGATTTATGCGCCGGGGACCCCGAATATCTTTGCCGTTACGAACACGTACATTTCGACGCCGGACAGCAGCATCATGACGGCAACACGGCTCTTAAATACGTTCGCTCCCGTAATTCCGCTGACCCCGAAGAAGGTACCGATTTCGCTCGCAACCGTCGTCAGGAACAGGTTATTTCCGCGTTCAAAAACCGGCTGCTGTCCCGGGAAATTATCACCCACCCCGCAGTTTATCGTGAGTTGTATGATTTATTCCTTTCAGAATCAGTCACCGATATTACCCAAGGGTACTATTTTGCTCTGGCCAAACTCGCCTTCAGAGCCCGTCGCCAATCATTAAAAACCGCGGCTCTTTCCGAACCGGATCAACTTTCCCATCCTCCCGTCTCAGCAGTCTATGGGGGCCAATGGGTCCTCATTACCAAAAACAACGATTCTCAGATAGTTACCGGTTTTGTCTCCTCCCTCCTCAAGTAGCCCTCTGTGGGGTGTATCATATTATAAACAAATCTTCGATGGAACTATCCAGACAAACCAAAAGCTTTAGCGGAGTAACCGGAACTGCTGTATTTACAATCATTACCGCTATCATCGTTATTCTCCTTACCCGGCAGTTCTCCCAAACTTCAGGAATTTCCATCTCTCCGTTCGGTCCGGATACCAGCCTGGCACAATCGGCTCCGCGTTCGGCCGTCTGTTCAGGTCTGACTGTTTCCTCGCAGAGTTTAAACAGCTCGTCCGGCAACTTCCTGACATTCACCTTGACTGGAACTCCACCAGCTTCATCCATCAGTTATTTCATGTTGGCTTTCTATAATTTGGATAATCTCTTCAGCCCTGGTAATCCCAAGCCTGTTTATTTCTCTGGGATACATTATCATCGGACTGACTGTATCAAAAACAACAACACTTGTACTTTCACCATAAAGTACGACGACTTATTCCGACCGGATGAAAATTTTGGCAGTCAATTCCCAATGCGGATCCAGGTAAATGGTTATTTTGGATTGACTGACGGAAGTTTTTCTCTGGCGGATCCGAAATGTGTTAGAAGTTTTTCAATTCTCCCTTCAGTCGTTTTCCCCAAAGATCACGCGGCACACCCCGGGTATTCGAACGAGTGGTGGTATTTAAATCTGCTGGTCAGGACTGTTGAAATCAACGGAAGTAATCAAAAAGACTTAGGGTATCTGATTTCATTCTCCCGGATATTCGGTACAAACGGACTTCTGAGCAGTCGGTTTGATAACACTACCAAATCATTTGCCCAAGCCACTGCCGGTGGGGGTAAACTTAGTGTGAATCTAATAAACAACTTACTGCAAGTAAACTATTCGGGTTCAGTGTACATGGTTTTAAAGGAACAAACCCCTTTAGCCAATGGAGCCAAACAATTCACCCTCACGGGAACAACTCCTCAGATGGGAACCCTAAATCTGGTACTAAAAGAGAGAACTGTAAAAAGCGGAGGAAACACCCCCTTGTTGTGGGGATGCACCGGCCGTATTTCAGTATTTAATCCCCTCGATACTCTCTATTACAGCATGCCCGACTTGGATATCACCGGCACCATCACCGACGTAAACAAAGTTACCAGGAAGGTTGTGGCCGGGAAAGCCTGGTTTGATCACCAGTGGTTCAGCTCCCTTCCCGCTTCTGATTGGAAAGGCCATTACTGGTCAAGTTTCCACTATACTACAGGGAGTAGTGTATACGACTCGGGGGCTCACGCAGCAGCAGCATTCGTAACCCAAATATTCACTTCCGGTCCCAGATATAACTATTGGGTGAAAAGGAATTTTAACGGGAGTAGTTTCTGTGGCGGCGGGGGAGAAGTGGCCATTAATTCGTATAGTCCTGGAGGCTATCCCACAAACTGGCTCTTTAAGTTCGACCAGTTGGGTTTGGGGAACCCCCAAGGAATTGCCTTCTCTTCTAATCAGGTCTATACCGTCGGCCCCAAATCATTTTTCGAACCCAGTGCATATTTTTCAGGAATAACCAATGCCGGGTACACCGGTTTGGGCTTTTTGGAAACAGGAATTAAAAACTAGTTTACTCACTCAACTTTATAAACCGTCGTCGTTCCCGACGTAAAAACCGGTGTCGCCGTCTTCCTGATGATCTCCTCATTCATACTCGGGTACTTTTGTCTCTCCAGATTTCCGATAATCAGGTATTCAACGTTATATTTATTCAGCACGGTTTTCACCTGGTATTCATCTATTGCCTCATACAACTGCCGTACTTCCTCGATTCTCCCGCCGATGGGATCATAGCTTCCCCTCCACAACCACTCGTGTACCGCCCACCCGGCCACTGTAGGCAGGCCCGTAAACGCTGAGACCCTTTCATAATCCGTATAACTGTCGCCGGCCGCTTCCACTATTACCGGCTGGCGTGAATCCGGAATGTTCTCATTCAGCCAGTTGACTGCCGCCAGGTCGTCCGGTAGTCTGTCCTTCATCCAATTCAATCCGTATAGCCCCCGGTAAGTTTTTAAATCTTCGAAATATGCCCTCACTCCAAACTGAGGATAGATGGATACCAAAAATACCATCGGCGCTACTCCTGCCAGAAACACATATTTAATCCACGTCCTCTTCGTCCTCGCTATCTGGACAATTGTATATCCGGAGAGTATCGACATCATCATAAACACTTGGTAACCCAGCTTGAACATCGTATTACTCCTGAAGTGTTGAGGATAAATATCCTTAAAGTAAAAAAATTCGGGAAATATTATCAGCCCCAGGCTGAACACCGCCCATACCAGTAATACCTGTTTTGTCAATTTTTCCCTGGAGTCACCTTTAAACAACCACAAACTTCCGGCGCAATATGCAAAAAACCCCCACAAAACCAGAATCATCCACAGAGGTGACCTTTGGCACTTTTCCACTTCCTCAAACAGGATCGGCCCAAATTTGGTGTTGGCCAATTCCTTCGGCGGACAATTAACCGCCACTCCCGTCACAAACGATTTGAAATTCTGCATGAAAGGCAGGATTGTAATCACAAATGCCAGTACCACTATTCCTATTTTCCCCGCCAGACCTTTGATAATTTTAGTTCTGAACAATTGTTTGAGGTTTGCGACTTGGAAATTTAAGCTTGAAAAGATAATCATGATACAAAATAGCCCGAGGTATATCGGACCGTCCAACGCATTAGTCATAAAAGCCATACCTGCCGTCATTCCGAAAATTGCTCCCTCCCACCATCGCATTTCTTTCTCCTCCCTCCGGAAAATATTTACTAACATAGCTATAGCCAATAAAGCCAAAGGTATGGACAATACATGCCCATGGATATCCGACACCACAAACGAATAGCTGGGAAACTCATGGATGGTATATGGTATAAATCTGGTCGCATTAGGATACCAGTAAGCGTGCCAGCCGTCTGTGATATTTTTCCAGCTGGAAAAGTCCGACCAGATGGTCCAGAAAGGAGGCGGTATTTCCGCCCAGTACCCTTTAGTAAAGGCATAAATCGTTTGCATGTTGCCTGAGAGACTCACCAAAAATGCGATAAATATCGCCCCTCCCGTCATCCATCGTTTAGGTAAGTGTCTTAATAGTTCCCGACCTATTGAATAACTCATCGTTGCAGCAAAGGCCAGTATCGTCCCCAGCATTAGATTGAATGTATACACCAGGTTAATTCCGGACAATTTTGTTATAAATGCCACCATCAGGTGGCCGAAATAGTAGTAATTTATTGTCAGACCTGAAAACCACATATCTGCCGGGGGAAAGTAGGTAGACCTCAATATCGATCGCATAAAACCAAAGTCCATAAGTTTTTCCAGACCGTTGATAGACGGTTCGTGGGCTTTAACCCAGCTCCAGAAAAATAAAATTACCAAAAAGGCCGTTTCTTCAAAAGCTATGGTTTTCAAAGGAATATTTTTCCAATTAAGCCGGCTTTTATTGCTCCACCACCAACCAGCAGCGCCGACAGCAGCCACCGCCCCCAAAGTTGCCAGCCAGGTAAATGGCAAAACCTTCAGGCTTCCCAGCCACCAGATCAGATAACTGGCTCCGGCCAGACCGATAATTTTGCCTGAGAAATAACCCTCATCTCCCCATTTTGGAAACAGCATTCTGGCTACCGGCCATCCCGCCACACCGACCCCGGCCAAAACCAGCCACCATCTCAAAATTATTACTACATCCTGTCCCACAGTGTGATTATAACCGTATGCCGGGTATAAGTTCGATGATAGAATTTAATCCGCATGGCCCGCGTGGTTACACTCTTAATTAATTGCGTACTTCTGGCTTTTTCGTGTTGGCTGATGTGGCACACTTTTTCCTACAATTCTTCCCGGCAGGTTTTGGTAATTTCCGACAAGGTCTGGAGTGATTTTGGCGCACTTATCCCGCTCACCCGTTCCTTTTCGCACGGGTTTAATTGGCCTGTCGAACATCCGCTTTTCCCCGGTGAACCTATCCGCTACCACCCGCTTTTCTATATCGCGGTTGGTTTACTGGAAAGATCCGGCCTTCGTCTCGACTGGGCCATGAATATTCCCAGCGCCCTGGGATTTTTTCTGGTTCTGCATTTTCTTATCCGGTTGGGAAAAAATTTTTATTCTTCCACCGTCACCGGCTTGCTCGCGGTTTTGTTTTTCCTTTTCAACGGCTCTCTCTCTTATATTAAATTTTTCAAACTTCACCCGTTATCAACCCGAACATTGTCTGAGATAGCCGCCAACTCCAGATTTCCCAATTTCGGACCCTGGGACGGGGGTCAAATCACCGCTTTCTGGAACTTAAATATTTTTACCAATCAGCGGCATCTGGCTCCTTCTTTTGCTCTGGCTTTGTTATTAATCTGGATCCTGTTTACCGGAAACCGTAAATTGACATATTTTTCAGGCTTTATCTTGGGCGTCTTCCTTCTGCTCAATCATGCGGTATTCGCTATCTGCCTTCTCTTTGTCGCCTGGTTTTTCTTGGCTCGTCCCCGCCTCCGCCTTCCCCTGATATATTCCATGTTCGGTTTTCTTCCCGGGTTTTCACTTTTCCGATATACCGTCCATATTACCCCCTCTCTATTTATCAAAACCGGCTTCCTGACACCTCAGCCGGTAACATGGATTTCCTGGATTACCTTTTGGTTTTATAATTTCGGGCTTCATGCAGTGCTAATTCCCTTAGGTTTTATATTTAGCCCTCGTCGGGTCAAAGCGCTGGCTATCCCTCTGGTCATATTGTTCATCATCCCCAATATCTGGCAGTTTTCCCCGGACATGATCAACAATCACAAGTTTTTCAACTTCTTTCTGCTTTTTGGTTTTCTCTTTTCAGCCCATTTCATTATCACTCTTTTCCGCACCGGCTGGGTCGGAAAAATTATCACACCGGCCTTACTGATATTCCTGGTAATGGGTGGAATTGTCGATTTCTTTCCCGTAAAAAACGACCAGAAACTCCTGCTGTCCGATATCGGTTCCGACCCAGATGTCGCCTTTTTCTATACTTCCACCTCCCCCCGCGACGTCGTTTTAAACAGCACCTGGCTATACCATCCCGCCTCTCTGGCCGGTCGGCCGATTTTCAATGGTTACTCCTACTTTACCTGGTCTTACGGTTATGACCAGGTTACCCGGGAAAGACAGACGCAGTCAGTTTATTCCGCAGTCTCAAAAACTGAAGCTTGCCGACTTTTGCACCGGTACGGGATTGCTTATGTCGAACTCAACCGCCACCCGGAGGGCTTTCTTTCCCCCAACTGGGATCTCTGGAGCACCGTGTTCATTCCGGTTTACCAAAACCCCGATTCCGGTATCCGTGTTTTTTCAGTTAATCGGAATTGCCCGCTCTCATGAAGTTTCGCGTCATTCTGTTATTCCTTGTTATATTATTTCTGGCAGCAGTCCTCCGCCTTTATGGACTCAAATGGGATCAGGGATATAGTTTACATCCCGATGAACGCTTTTTGGTAATGGTAGCCAACGACATCTCTTTCCCCGGTTCCGTCTCCGGTTATTTTGATACTTCATCTTCCCCAGCCAACCCCCACAATCGGGGTTACAATTTCTTCGTTTATGGTACATACCCTGTTCATCTGGTTAAATTTCTGGCCGGTAAACTGTCTTCAGGTGATTACGGATCGATCATGCGTACCGGCCGGTACACCTCAGCCATTCTCGATTGGAGTATTGCCATTTTGGTGTTTCTTATCACCCGCCGCCTGACCGGCAGGGCTTCGCCTGCCTTGCTGGCTGCCTTCTTTTACTCTGTTTCAGTTCTGCCGATCCAACTGGCCCATTTTTTTGCCGTCGATACCTTCTTGGTATTTTTCCTTGTTTTATCCTTTTATTTTCTCATCTCTCCTTTTCCATATCTTTTAGGCCTTTCTTTTGGCTTGGCCATTGCCGCCAAAATCTCCGCCAGCATCTTTCTCCCGATAATCGCCCTTGGCTTAATAGTCTATTTTTTCCGTACCCGCAATTTATTCAAATGGTTGTTGTTGCTAATCACCATCGTCATTTCCTTTTATTTCACTGTCCGCCTGGCTCAACCCTACCTGTTCGCCGACTCCCGTCTCTTGTCTTTTTCATTGAACTCCAAGGTCCTGACTAATTGGCAGGAGCTAAAAAACATGAGCCGCGCCGATAGTTATTTCCCCCCGGCTATCCAGTGGATTCACACCCGTCCGGTCTTATATTCGCTGGAAAATCTTATTCTTTGGGGTCTGGGTGTACCCCTGGCACTTATCAGCTTCCTCTCTCTTTTACAGCTCGTCAACCGCCTGAAATACCAACCCCTCCTTATATTACCGCTTCTTTGGATTCTGGGTGTATTTATCTATTATTCTACCCAATTTGCCCAACCCATCCGCTATTTTTATCCCGCTTTCCCGTTTTTAGCAGTTCTTTCGGGATCTGGTTTTTTCCAACTGCTGTCGCGTCTCCCCCGATATCGGATTCATATTCTAACCCTTACCCTCCCACTGACTTTAATATGGCCACTCGCTTTTATAACCATCTATTCCCGGCCGCACTCCCGGGTTAGCGCATCTACCTGGATCAACACTCATATACCTCCCGGCAGTCGTATCTCTTGTGAACACTGGGACGACTGTCTGCCTCTGGGATACAATGCTCCGTACCGGATTATCGAATTTCCTCTCTATGCCCAAGACACGCCCGAGAAGTGGCAGGATATGGCTACCCGCTTGGCCGGGTTGGATTATATTATTCTTTCCAGCAACCGCCTCTACGGTTCAATCATGACTGTCCCCGAAATTTATCCCGCTACCAATCTTTTTTACCGTGACCTTTTTGCCGATAATCTGGGCTTTTCAAAGATCGCCGAGTTCACCTCCCGTCCGAATCTGCCCTTACCGGGAACACATATCTGCCTTACTCCGCCATTTATAAAATACGGGGTCGTCACCCGCGCCTCCCAGGAATGCCCGTTACCCGGAATCAATTTTGTAGACGACTACGCCGACGAGACCTTTACGGTCTACGACCACCCCAAAGTCATTATTTTCAAAAAAAATAATGCGCTCTGACCCCCGTCTTCAGCGTCAGTACTTTGATTATGCTCCGCACCGATATTCCGCAGCATTCCTGCTTTCCCCACCCCTTGCCCAAAAGCTGGAATTAGTGCATCTCGAACGGACTTTACATCTGCGTCCCGGTGTCCGCATCATCGACTTCGGCTGCGGTTCCGGTCGGGTCGCCCTGTATTTTCTGGCCTTGGGTTTTGATGTTATTGGAGTGGATGTCTCTCCGGTCTCTCTGGCGGACTTGAAAACTTTTTATTTCCGCCATCGTCAGCCCGGCTGGGGTAAGCTTGCTTTAATGTCCCGACTGCCTGCTTCACCCGTGGCCGATGCGGTAGTGGGAGCGGACATTCTTCATCATGTTGACATCCGGCTGCTGCTTCCCCGGGTATTTTCCGCTCTCCGTCCCGGTGGCACGATCGCTTTTTCCGAACCTAATGCTTTTTATCCTCTCTGGTACGCTCACTATCTGGCCAACCGTATTCCCTGGGCGGTGGAAAAAGGTATTTTGCAATGCACTCCATCTAACCTGAAAACTCAATTTTTAAAAGCCGGTTTCTCTCGGGTAAATATCTCCGGCCATGGACTGTTTCCGACCAGACTGTTGTCCTCCTTGCCCGCCGCATGTCGCTCAAATGCCTTGGGAGTATCCCGTTTCCCGTATCTTGCCCCTTTCTCATTTCGATTGATCATCCGCGCCGATAAACAATGATACATAGGCCTTTTCTCCGTTTTCCACATATTCCTCCCGCTTTGCATGCAATAGACATATCTCAAAATCCTTTATCTGATCTGTTTCTCTGGGATCAAAAAATACCACCGCCGGCCGGGTACTGAAAACCGCCTTACAGTCTTTGACAAAATTTCCCGCCATTATTAAATCTTCTCTCCCGGCCTGGTGTTTTAGACTGTAATATATCGCTTTTGGTTCAGGTTGCCCCCACTCACCCCAGCAACATGAAGCCATAAAAACCTTGGTTGTTACAGAATAACGATCGATCCTTTCCGCGATTATTTTTCCGAATGGCACATTGTGATTTGGCAGTCCCCGCGTATATTTTCCGAAATACTTAAACACATTTAACCCTGTTATCGCTCCCAGGATAACCACCAAAACTATCGTTGCCGCTACCTGTCCAGACTTTTTCATCCTTTCGTAAACCATCATTATTCCGCTGGCAGTTATCAAATACACCAGGGGAATAATTCCGATTGCTCTCCCCCCGTTGGGAATCTCCGCCTGGGGAATTGCCGGTGACATCGACGGTAAAGCCAGAACCATCATGGCTGCCCCGATTCGCAAAAGCATCCTCCTGTCTTTTTTCCACCAGTAAATAATCCCTAAAACAAACATCCAGCCGCTCAGGATGTCCAAGTGGGGTGAATCCGGTACATTAACCCGGAAACTTACTTCCCCTTTAAAATGCAACATCCCCGCGGTTTTGAAAAAGTTCCTAGTCAGTTTCAAATAGGTCTCGGGGTTTTTCCAATCCTCAGTCTTGGGAATTTTTTGACCGACATATCCACTGGTAAAATTATTCGCATCCCTGACAACAACCTGTCCCCAAATAACCAAAGCCGGAATCAGTCCCAAAGAGCCGATAACCATACCCTTGACTTTTCCCCTGCTCAAAAGCCACCCCGAAAAAATGATGGGAAACACAAAACATTGCGGGTATGTAAACATGCCTGCGCTGACGCCCACAATTCCCGGAAGTAAATTCTGCGCTTGGGGTTTCTTGCTGAACTTTTCAGCCGAGTAAATCGCTATTGCTGACAGTATCGGGATAATTATTTGGGAATTGCCGGTCCTTGCCCACACCAGGGTCCAAAATGAAACACCGGTAATAAACGCTGTTATTCTGGCGACCCCCGGCCCGGCCAGTTTTCTGGCCAATAAAAATGCGGCTATCACCACTCCGCCTCCCACAGCTGCCGACGCCAGTTTATACTGCAGATGTTTTTGGCCGATAACTCCGATCAATCCCGCAATCGCGTAATGGTACACCGGTCCGGCACTTTGTAAAAAATACCACGGCCATTTACCTTCCAGAATTTCCTTCACATACTCATGGACATTGGATATATCCCCGTACCACTCGCCGGGTAAACCGCCCAGGCCGTAAATAGTCAGGGCGGCGTAAACGCCCAGTATTGCTGCCAGTATCTGCCGGTCGCGTTTCATAACTCGGCAATTTCCGCGAAAGCATCCATGCTTTTATTCATATCGAATTCCTCAAGTGCCTTCTGTGTTCTTACATATTTCTTCCTGTTGCGTAATATCTCTGAAATCGCCCGCGCCAACTCCCCCGCATCCCCAGGTTTGGCCAATCTGCCCATTCCTGTCTTTGTGACCGGCACTCTTACCCCCGGCAAGTCCGAAGTCACTACCGGTACTCCGCTCATCATGGCTTCAGCCTGCACCATCCCAAAAGCTTCGGTGGAATTTACGGAAGGTAAAACCAGTACATCCAGAAATTTATAAAAAGACCCCATACATCCGTCCGGTATCTGGCCTATAAACACCACTTCCTTCCGGAGATTTCTTACCAGAGATGCAATTTTACGGCGGTATTCACTCTCACCCGCGGTTTCTTGCGGACCGCATATGACCACCCGGATATCTTTTAGCTCCGTCTTAAGATAGGCAATCGCTTCCAACAAATACTCCACCCCTTTTTCTGCAGCCAGCCTGCCTGCAAATCCTATCACCGGCCGATGCCTTCCCAGCATCTTATGTATCCGGTTTCTGACCGCCTTGTTTTCCCCCGGGATTTCCACCGGCGGATAAATATATTTTATTTTTGCCATCATTCCCGCCAATACCGGAGAATTTATAGCATAGTCTTGCGACGAATTTACCACCGTTTGGCTCAGGCCCAAGCCCATTCTCTCGGAAATATTCAATAATCTCTCCAGCCGTTTCCGCACTATTCCGTCAGGCAATTGCACCTGGCAGTGGTAGATACTTATTACCTTCTTTCCCAGGATTCTTGCCCACAACACTGCTGACACTCCTTCCGGCCCCGGCCAGTGTACTACTACTGTGTCTGCCCGGGATACCGCCTTGATCATCTTCCGCACCCAGTCGGGTGAGATAAACCCTTTGCTGATCTTGAACCATGGCTTGGCCCTGACAATTTTTACTCCTCCGGATTCTTCTTCCGTTTTCAGATCCGATCGGTGCATAAAACATAGTACTTCTGACTCCGCCCCTTTCCTAGCCAGACCCTCCGCCAGCCTTTGTCCGTAAACCGCCAATCCTGATATATATGGCCGGTAGTATGTCAGACAGGAAACAACTCTCACACCTTAATGTTCTGCAACGCTTTTTCTAAGTAGGGAAATTTGTCCGCATAATTCTTTTTCCGGTCGGTGATATTGTAAATCCACATTATCCTGGTTTTTGTTTTACCATTAAGATATTGCACGATATCCAGGTTGTCTTCCACAAAATAATCCAGTTTCAACTTCTCTATTATTCTCCTTTTAAACAGATGCGGTTGTTCGCATTCCCGGTTAATGTTCACCGTTTTGAATAGATTTTCCATTTTGTACTTTACCAACCACCGCCTCAGATTGTTTTCCAGTATTACATATCTTCCGGTAATCAGATGCAGCTCCACATCGTTCCGGCCGGATAATTGTTTCAGCATCCCCGCCCCCTTGGCTGGAAACAAGCTGGATTCATGAGCCAGGATCCACAGAAACTTTATCACCGGATTGGTCGGTACCATGAAAGTCAGGCGAGTTATACCCAAAACCCGTCTTTTAAACCATTTTACATAAGCTCTGAAAAGTCTCGCCGGATTATACGCCACCACTCCGTCAAAATCCAACCCCACCCTGACTGTCTTTGCCATTACTCGGATTTTATAGCACTTTTCCTGAATCCGAAAACCCCAAACAACATTAAGGCCAGTCCCGCAAGCAAGATTATCCAGGTTCCGGAAGCACTTCCGGATTCCGGCAGACCTGAATCAGTGGCTGTCGGCGTTGGCCAGATAGTTGGCTTAATCGTTGGCACTGTCGTCGCGCCGGCTGTCGGTTTTATAGTGGGGGATACCCGTGGGGTTACTGAGGGGCTGATCCTCACACTCGGCAGGGGACTGGGCACGGTCGTAGCCGAAGGTGTCGCTGAAAATGCCGGTAAAAAGCTTTCCCCGGCGGCGTAAACTACAAAACCTTTACTTACTTTCTGCACTACTCCGTCTACTACGGCACTGACAGTCACAGTGTGTTCTCCCGGGGCCAGATCAGTCGGTACGCTAAAGGAATAATTCCCCTCATTATCCGCCACCGAAATCCCACTCACTACCGCGTCAGAGTGAATTTCCACCGTAATTTCGGTTCCCGGTGGTGCCTTTCCGATAATCTCCGGTCGGAAGGAATTAATTTTTTCTCCGGATTTTGGGGCTGAAATAAGCAACCCGCCGGGAGCAGGCTCCACTGGCTCAGGCACTGCAGTGGGGGTTGGACTCGGTTTGTTTCCCGGTGTCAAAAAGGCATAGCTGTTTCCCAGCACCACATCCCCGACCGGGCTGTCGTTCCTCGTCACCGCGTCTACTGCTGCCGTCCCCATCGGTCCCCCCTGAAACTCTATCCGGATTCTTGTTTGTATCGGATCATACTCTGCATACCCGGACAGATCTTCCGCTCTGGCGGTAGATACCGGCACCACCCAGGATCCGCTGGACTTTACCAATCCCGCCTGGAGCACACAGTTTGGCAGCTGATAATACACAATAGTACCTTCGGCCGGATCACCATTAGCGGTGGACGCTTTCCCGTAAGCCACATCGGCGTCGGGTGCCATTGCCAGGGAAGGTGCTGTTTCTGTCTGGTACAGTTCTCCTTCTTGATCGTACAGATTTTTCCCCGAACCCACCTCAAAGTCATACACCGTTTCCGGTTTCAAACCCCGCACTGTTACAAAATGGGTAAAGTAATTTTCTACAGACCCTCTCTGCAAGTCTCTTTCATCTGACATCACGGTTTCCGGTTCTCCGCCGGTTTCTGTATACCTCACATATCCCGACACCGCTTTACCTGTGACCCAGGAAACTGTAAAGCTGGTATCGTTTATGTTGGTGATTTTGACTTCTTCCGGCACTTCATCAGCCGCAGCTTTGCCGCTTTGTTTTAGTTGGCCTCTGATCAGCCACAAACCTGCCACCAGCCCTCCCACCGCAATCAGTAAACCGATAATTGTTGGGATGGTTACTTCCGGTTTTTTCATCTGTTCATCTGCCTTAACCTATCTAATACCCCGGTTTTTAATTGCGGGTCCAGTGTTTTCAGATGTTTTTCTACCCCCTGGGGAAGGTCCGTTTTTAAATAAGCCCGGTAAACCTCAAAACCCACCCAGCACGCCAGCGTGACCAGCGTCGTGATTAATACTATCACAACATCCCTGTCCCAACCCTTCTTTTTCATAACGGCTTTTCGGCTGACTGATACGCCACAGCACCGTCAACAGTCACAGTTAACTCTCCTGTTTCTTCCTTGGATATTTTGACTCTTCTGATAGCCACTACCCGCCGCTGATTCTCCAGGCTAATCAGCCAGTTCCGGATCTGGGTATACTCCCCCGTTCCCGTCACGGAAAATCCTACATCTTCCATTCCCTCGGGAATAACCCGGATCTTTTTCGCGGTTGATGTATACCTCTCGCCTGACAGGGTGATAGGGTCAAAAGATACGGAGGTTAAATTCACTCCGGTTTGTATGGCGGTTCCCTCCAGTGCCAGAGCCAGTATTTCCCAATCGGAGACAGTCGGTAACCCCTCATCCATCAATTCAAATTGGGGACGCACTTCATCCAACAGACTCAGAGCTTTTTTGACTGTCCGGATTTTTTCATCCAGCTGCACCGCCAGCTGTCGTCGTTGGTCAATCTGTCCCATCAGACCGGATATGGTTATCAGAGTCGGTTTCAATGCCATGACTAACAGGCCGATCACCAGTATCAAAGATAAAATCAGCCACAAACTGGCCTGCATTGCCGGCTGGCTCCGTGTGGTTTGCAGGTATCTTCTGTACCTGGTCAGACTATTTTTGTATTGCAGCGCCATCTTATTCCTTAATTACCAGTGAGAATTTAATTCCTTTCAGTGGCTCTTCGGATACCTGAGTCAGCTCGATACTTTTCCAGGTGGGATCTTTACCCAAACCTGTAATAAAAGTTCCCAGCGCCTGCTCTCCCAGGGAATTGGCCTCGCTTGTTATTTTCTCCTGGTCCATATCCAGAATTGCCAGCTTCAGCTCCGGCGGCACTTTTTCTGCCAGCTTATCCATTTTGTCCCGGGGCGAATATCTGCCGGCCAATAATTTATCCAGCGCTTCCAGTCTGGCCTGCCGTTGTATAAATTCCTGCTCCAGCGGAGCATACCCGTTAAGAATATTTACCTTGCCATTAATTTCTTCATTCAGGTTTACCAGGTCCGAGTCCAGTTTAAATCTCGATAAAAAAGCCAAAATGACCACCAGTTCGGTCACGATAATAATGTAGCGGCCGGAAGTTATTGCCCACTTCAGCAACTTTCCCCAAAAGGAAGTTTCCAGACCCGAAAGTGGAAGTAGGTTTATTGTCCTGGCCCGGGCAGGCATGTCATTAGTATACCAACTCTACTTTTTCTTCACCAGCAATGCCAGCCGGGATTTGATCCTGGCAGCTTTATTCTTATGTATCACTTTTCCTTTAACCGCCCGGTCCACAGCCCTGAACACTTTCACCAGGCTCCCGGGTGTAGGCTTTTTACGCATTGCAGCTACCGCCTCCTTGAGACGGTCCCTGACCTTTATGTTTACGACAGCTCTGCGTCTGTCTGCTTTCAATGTCCTCAGTGCTCCTGATGTAACCGGCATATCTTTTACCTCTACAGTAAACTAAACGGCGGCCATATAATAGCACACATGCGGGAACTTCTCAAAAACGGCCGGCTTCTGTTTCTGCGCCGTCAGACCGACATTCTCTCCGCTGCCTTTGTCATTATGGTCACCTATGCCGTCTCCCAGGTAATGGGACTTTTCAAAACCCGTCTTTTGATCAGCTATTTTTTCGGATCCAAAGCCGGCAGCCTGGATGTGTATTATGCCGCTTTTGTTATTCCGGATACTCTTTTTCAACTGCTGGTAATCGGTTCTCTGTCTGCGGCCTTCATCCCTGTTTTCACCCGCTATCTTTCCCGTGATGAATCCCAGGCTTGGTATATCGCCAGTGCTTCATTAAATCTCATACTACTGGTGTTTATTGTATTATCCCTGGTAATTTTCACTTTTGCCCCGTTCTTTTCTCGTCTGATCGCCCCCGGCTTCAACCCGCACCAGGTTTCGGTCATGGCCTCTTTACTCCGGGTTATGCTCACCGCCCAGCTCTTTTTTGCCGTTTCCAGTTTTATGACGGCCATCATCCATTCCCACCAACGTTTTCTTATCCCCGCTTTGGCTCCCATAGCGTACAACTTGGGCATAATCCTGGGTACAATTATCCTGTCTCCCGTGATGGGCATTTTCGGTCCGGCAGTCGGAGTAGTTTTTGGCTCTTTTCTGCACATGAGCCTTCAGATCCCGGTAGCTATCCGGCTAGGTTTTCGCCCCCGGGCAATTCTTGACTACCGCCATCCGGGTGTCAGGGAAACCTTGCGGCTAATGCCTCCCCGGGCTCTTGCATTGGGGATAGATCAGATAGAAATGTTTGCCGCCGTTTTTTTAGCTTCGCTGATGGCCTCAGGCTCTCTCACTCTTCTCAATGTTGCCCGCTTGCTGTACACCATCCCTTCCACACTCTTTGGTGTTACTTTAGGTCAGGCCGCTCTCCCCACTCTTTCCCGGTTGGCTTCCCGTTCGGATCCCCGGGCTTTTTACCGGACTCTTTCTGACGCTCTCAAGCAAGCTGTATTTTTTGCCCTCCCGCTCAGTATTCTCTTCATTGTGTTACGCATCCCCATCGTCCGGCTGGTCTTCGGTGCCCGCTCGTTTCCCTGGGCCGCCACCCTGACTACCGGCAAGACCTTGGCCATATTGGCGGCTGCGGCCACCTTCACTGCGGTTATGCAGCTTATTATCCGGGCATTTTATGCCCTCCATGATACCCGTACTCCGCTTTATGTCGGGCTTGGAGCTGCAATTTTTGACGTAGTCGTCGCCCTTATCGCCACCCGGTTTTTTAACCTGGGAGTAATCGGACTTGCAATTGCGATCTCTGCCACTGCGGCCTTGGAAACAATGATTTTAGTAGGACTATTTCTCCGACGGATAAAATTGGAGGTATCGGAAATAAAAAAACTGATGGGTTCTTTTTCCCGAATGGCTGTTACTGGTCTGGCCACCGGTCTCAGCCTCTGGCTTCCCATGCGCTTGCTGGACAAGTTCGTTTTCGATACCACCCGGACCCTTCCCCTTATAGGTCTCACTCTTACTACCTCCCTTACCGGTTTGGCTGTCTATCTATTTCTCTCCTATCTTTTTCGTGTCGAAGAACTATCGTCTTTCGTATCACTTTTCAGACGTATTACCCACTGGAAAAGCTTATTCGTCAATCAGCCCGAAGAACCGCTCATCCTTCCCGCCCCCGACCAGAATTAACACGGAAATCATCTCCTTCCTCGCGCTGAGCCTGTTTGGATATAGCCTTCCCGATATCCCGGAAGTTCCGAACCCACATCGTCATAATACCATTCGTCTTGGTAAAATACCCTCATGGAAAATATTCGTAATTTCGCGATTATTGCCCACATCGACCATGGTAAATCTACACTGGCAGACCGCATGCTGGAAATAACCGGTACGGTTTCCGCGCGTCTGATGCAGAATCAGCTGCTGGACAGCAACCCCATCGAGCGGGAGCGGGGGATTACCATCAAGCTCGCCCCCGTCCGCATGGAATATCTCATAAATCATGAATCGTATATCCTAAATCTCATCGATACACCGGGCCATGTGGATTTTTCTTATGAGGTTTCCCGATCTCTGGCGGCCTGTGAAGGTGCAATTCTCTTAATCGATGCCACCCAGGGGGTGCAAGCCCAGACTTTGGCCCATCACCAACAAGCCAAGAAACTGGGGTTATTCATAATCCCGGTTATCAATAAAATCGATATCCTGACAGCAGATATCCCGGGCACCAAAAAACAAATTTCCGAAATTCTGGGCTTGGACTCAGACTCAATTCTTTTAATCTCCGCCAAAACCGGCCAGGGTGTTCAGGAGCTCCTGCAGGCTGTAATAAACAGAATTCCTCCTCCGGGAGGTAATCCCGGTAGCCCCCTCCGGGCATTGGTTTTTAATTCCAATTTTGATCATCACTTGGGAGTTATTGCTTGGATCCGGGTAGTGGATGGTCAGATCCGGGGACACGACCAGCTGTTGCTGATGGGAACCGGTGCCAAAAGCCCCGCTTTGGAAGTCGGTGTCTTTTCCCCTCACCGCCGGCCTGTTCCGCTTTTACAGGCCGGGGAAGTAGGTTATGTCGTCACCAGCCTCAAAGACCTCTCCCTTTTAACGGTCGGCGATACCATATCTACCAAGCCCGTCTCGGTACTTCCCGGTTATAGTGCGGTCAAGCCGGTCGTTTTTATCAGCCTCTATCCCACGGACGGTTCGCAGATCAATTTATTACGTTCGTCGCTTGACAGGTTGCGTCTCCAGGACAGTTCCCTGCAATACACACCGGAGTTTTCTCCCGCCTTGGGAAACGGTTTTCGGGTGGGGCTTTTGGGGTTGTTGCATGCCGATATTGTTCAAGAGCGCCTGGAGAGGGAATTTGACCTGGAACTGATAGCCGCTGCCCCATCCGTTTCCTACAAAATTCTGACTGGGGCCATGTCTCCCCTGGTCATCTCCAAGGCAATGGATTTGCCGGACCCTTCGGTTATTCATGAAATCCGCGAACCGGTGGTGTCTCTCTCTATTTTTGCCCCCGGTGAATTCCTGGGTCGGGTAATCCGCCTCTGTCAGGAACACCGGGGGACCGCCGGAGACATCCGGTATTTGGGACAGTTAGTCCATCTCACCTATCTTATGCCTCTTGCGGAGATGATCCGGGAGTTTTACGACCGCCTAAAAAGCGTATCCCAGGGTTATGCCACCATGGATTACGAACTCCTGGGATTTTTCCCCGCTGATTTGGTCCGGCTGGATATTCTGGTGGCCGGCGACAGGGTGGATGCCTTGTCCCAGATAGTCGCCCGTCAAAAAGCTCACCACATTGCCGTAGACCTGATAAACCGTCTCAAACACATTATCCCCAGACAACAGTTCGAGATTCCTCTCCAGGCTGCAATTGGCAGTCACGTTCTCGCCAGGGCGGACATTAAGCCTTTCAGAAAAGACGTTACCGCCAAGCTTTACGGTGGTGACCAGACCCGAAAAGATAAACTTCTGAAAAAGCAAAAAAAAGGTAAATCCAGAATGAAACGCGTCGGCCGTGTCGACATCCCCCAGGAAGCCTTCCTCTCGATTTTGAAAGTTTAAAAAATCGAGAGCAACTTTATTGAGAATTGAGGCTTGGGGCTTGAGTATTGGTTACCGGTTCCAGTTCCAGCATCACCACACTGTTGGGTGACATGGGTACTGACTTTTGCATAATTCCGGCAGCCGATGCGATCTCCTCGGATTGGGTGCGTGCTCCCAGATATGTAGTTCTCAGCTGATATTTATAATCCTTCAGGTTAATAAACGTCACCGGCACCACCTCACTGTGCACGCCTTTGGGATCATAATTGGTCAATATCACCTGGTAAACCTCATTTTTCTTGGCTCCGATAGCTCTTACCCAGCTTCCTTCCCCGGTTATTCCCAATCTTTGCTCTCCCAGTCCGGACAGAAATGCCAGAGCTTCATATCTCGGTTTTCCGATTATTCCCCATTGTCCCGTCACCGCGAAACTCAGGGCGTACTGAACCCGAAACATCAATTCCCTGGATGCCGCCACCAGGTGCGCTGCTCCCAATCTGGAGTCGTTCTCCTGTCCGGGTTCACTCCTCGGTGCCATCTCGGTCACGACTTTTTCCACTTGGGAAAAATACGGGTGACCTTCAATCCACCGGTCCACATTTTGGACATCTTCAGCGTACTTGGACATATTCAGGTCATATCTGTGCCAGGAAAAGAAATCCAGCCGTAGTTTATTATTTAAAACAAATGGAAAGAAATTATTCAGCCAGTTGGGATACAACCCGGTGGTACTCGGCCCTCCCAACTTAAAGTCTTTTACTCCCTGTGCCGCAGCTGCTCCTTTAGCTGCATAATAATACAGACTTCGGTAATCCTTTTTACCTGCCATTTTCCATTGTCCGAATAGATCAGGTTCATTCCAGACTTCGTAATAAATTCCCTCCCAACCTTTCTCTCCGCTGTAATGTTCGATTGTTTTTTGCACTACCATGCTCCATTCATTCCAGTCCCGGGGTAGGGAAGTTAGGTCCCCGGAGGCAATCGCTGCCGGCATATAGGACAGGGAAAAGAAAGGGTCGGCACCGGTGGCTTTTATTTTTTCCGCCAACACGTCCAGCCTCGTCCAGTCAAAAACCAGTCCTCCCGATCCCCGGCTGACCACCTCAAATTCGTCATAGATATGGTCGATCCGGACAACCGCGGGTTTTAGGGCTGCAACCTGCGGTCCGGCTTGATCCAGAAAGGTCGGCAGGTTTTCCCCGCCCTGGGCTAATCCCCGCCACACACCGGGCAGAGGCCCCAGAGTTCTATCGGTTTCCACAGCAATCGCTGCCAGCCTGCCTTCCGCTCCCACCCAATATCTCACGGCGTTATTGGCCAGTTTCAGGATCCCCGGAAGTACCAGCGCCATTACCACCACACCGATAAAAGAAATCGTCTGCTCCCGATTTTTCATGACCCCTATTGTACGTCCCCCTCTTCCTCTTGACAACAGTTAGCACTCATGCTAAGTTTCTGCTAATGAATCTTTCCCCCCGTCAAATCCAAATTCTTAAATCACTCATCGAGGAATATATTTCCACTGCCGAGCCGGTTGCCAGCGAGCAGTTGGAAAAGAAGTACAATCTGGGAGTATCCCCGGCGACCATCAGAAATGAAATGTCTGAGCTCACCCATCAGGGTTTTCTGAACCAGCCGCATACCTCGGCCGGCCGCATACCCACTCCTGTAGCTCTCCGTTTTTATATCGACAATCTAATGCAGGAAAAGCGCCTGTCGGTAGCAGACGAAGTTTCTGCCAAAGAAAAAGTCTGGGATTCGCGTTTTGATTTCGATAAATTCATGCGCCAGGCGACTCTGGCTTTAGCCGAACGCACCAAGAACTTGTCAGTCGTCGCTACTGACCAGGGCGATATTTATTACGCCGGCGTCGCCAACATTTTGGATACGCCGGAATTTTTCGACATCGATGTTACCCGTACAGTTCTTTCCCTGCTCGACGAGCAGACCCGGCTAACGCAGCTTTTTTTCGACAGGACTTACGGCCAGGATCCTGTGCACATTATCTTCGGAGCTGATTTAGGCTGGCCTTATTTTGAACCGGTAGGCATGGCCTTTACCTACTTTTCCACCGGTCGTAACCACCGTGGGAGTCTGGGAGTTATCGGACCCTGCCGTCTCAATTTTCCCTACGTTATCCCCACCCTTAAATATTTTTCCCAGTTAATGTCCGAGATGCATTCCAATTGGGAATAACCCCGAGTATATGTCCAAAGTTACATCAGCTACCCAGATAAAAACCCTCAACGAAAGCTGGAAAAGGGCACTAGCCGACTACCAAAACCTCCTGCGTCGGGTCGAACACGACAAACAGGAATTTGTAAAAATGTCCAACGCCAACCTCATCGCCCGGCTACTTCCTTCCCTGGATATCCTCGAGTTAGCTGCTTCTCACACCGCAGACCTGGGTGTCAGCATGGCCGCCAAACAATTCCACCAGGCACTTGTTGATGAAGGCCTTGAAATTATCTCCCCTTCCCCCGGAGATCCGTTCGATTACACCCGTCATGAGTGTACTCAGACCCTTGATTTAACGGATGGCAAAAAGCAAAATACTATAGCAGAGTTGATTCTCAAGGGGTACCGGATCGGAGATTATATCCTCCGTCCGGCCAAGGTAAAAGTTTATAAACAGCCGGAAACAGAAACCGTTATAAACAACTCAACTCCGGCTCTCTAATTTAAAAAAAATATATGTCCAAAATTATCGGCATCGATCTGGGTACCACCAATTCCTGTTTGGCAGTCATGGAAGGCGGTCAACCCAAAGTAATTCCGGCAGCTGACACCGGTCGCAACGTCACGCCTTCGGTAGTCGAACCAGTCAAAAACCTGGTTGGCGACGTGGCCAAGCGGCAGATGATCCTCAACTCTAAAAATACGATCTACAGTATTAAACGTCTCATGGGCCGTAAAATATCCGACCCGGAAGTGAAACGTACCCAGACAATGGTTCCTTACCAGATCGTATCCGGTAAAGACAATATGGCGACTGTTGAAGTAGCCGGAAAAACTTATACTCCCCAGGAAATATCCGCCATGATCCTCCGCACCATGAAAGCCCACGCCGAAGCCTATTTGGGTGGTCCCGTGGATCAGGCGGTGATTACCGTCCCGGCTTATTTTGACGATTCCCAACGCCAGGCAACCAAACAGGCAGGCGAAATTGCCGGTCTCAAGGTCGACCGGATTATCAACGAACCTACCGCTGCCGCCTTGGCTTATGGTTTGGACAAAAAAAATGCCCACACTGTAGCTGTTTACGATTTGGGCGGGGGAACATTCGACATATCTATTCTGGAACTAGGTGATGGGGTTTTTGAAGTCAAAGCCACCAATGGTGATACCCATCTGGGAGGCGATGATTTCGATCAGGAAATTATGGACTGGATTGTTGCCGAATTCAAAAAGGATCACGGTGTGGATCTGAAGAAAGATTCCCAAGCTCTGCAGCGGATTCGCGACGTCGCCGAAAAGGCCAAGATCGAACTTTCCTCTAGCCTCGAGTACGACATCAATCAGCCGTATATCACCCAAAAAGACGGTCAGCCTTTGCATTTAAACCTCAAACTCACCCGCGCCAAACTGGAGTCAATTGTTGAAGGGTTGATCAACAAAACTCTTCCTCCGGTTAAAGCCGCACTCTCCGATTCCAAAAAAACCGCTAAAGATATTGATGAGATAGTCCTGGTAGGTGGTATGACCCGTATGCCCAAGGTTATCGAGACGGTGAAAAACTTCTTCGGTAAGGAGCCCAACCGCAGTGTTAATCCGGACGAGGTGGTAGCTGTTGGAGCCGCTATCCAGGGAGGAGTATTGACCGGGGACGTTAAAGATGTGGTCCTTTTAGATGTCACCCCACTAACCCTCGGGTTGGAAACTTTGGGCAGTGTAATGACTCCCCTGATCGAAAGAAATACCACTATCCCCACCAGCAAATCCCAGATCTTCTCCACCGCATCAGACAGTCAGATGTCGGTGGAAATTCATGTCCTCCAGGGGGAAAGACCCATGGCGACAGATAACAAGACTTTAGGCCGCTTTATTCTGGACGGTATTCCGCCGGCCCCCCGCGGGGTTCCCCAGGTTGAAGTCTCTTTCGATATCGACGCCTCGGGTATTCTCAAAGTTAGTGCCAAAGACAAAGCCACCGGTAAATCACAGCACATCACCATTACCAACTCCACCAACCTGGATGAAAAAGAAGTCCAGCGTATGCGTGAGGAAGCCGAAAAACACAGTCAGCAGGATGCGGAAAAGAAATCCCATATTGAAGCCCGTAATCAAGCCGACTCTCTGATATTTACCGCCGAAAAAACCCTCAAAGACGCCGGTGATAAAGCCTCTGAAAATCTGAAAAAAGAAGTCGAAGACAGAATAAAACCCTTAAAAGACATTCTGGAAACCGGAACCAAAGAAGATCTCGAAGCCAAATCCAAAGATCTTATGGACTCGCTCCAAAAATTGGGTTCCTCTATGTATCAACAGCCGTCAGATCAGACAGCCGGACCGTCGGATACCTCCGGCGATTCAAATAATCAAAGTAGTAAATCTGAAACTAAACCGGAGGAAGGCGAAGTGGTTAATTAAGTTCGTCATGGGTCATAATAAATTACCTCCGGAATCTGTTAGCGTTAAAGACTGGCTGGAAAAACGCGGTTTTACGCCCCAAATCAAATTACTGGATACTATGGCGCATACCGCCGCCGAAGCCGCTTCCGCTTTAGATTGCGAATTGGGGCAAATAGCCAAATCATTGGTTTTTTATCAGGTGCAGTCTAACCAACCGGTTCTGATTATCGTCAGTGGTGCCAACCGGGTAGACAAACAGTTGGTGGGGGACTATTTAGGCACCAAGATCAAAACCGCCGGGCTGGAGTATGTCTTGGAAACCACCGGCTTCCCTGTCGGCGGCGTACCCCCGGTAGCCCACAAGTCGCATCTCCGTACCCTACTGGACAGGGATTTACTGGCCTTTCGGCAGGTTTGGGCGGCCGCTGGTCACTCTTTGACACTATTTCCGATTCCCCCTGATCAGCTCATTCGTCTCACCCGGGCTGAAGCCATCGCCGTTGCTTAAACTCTCCTGCGTTTCTTCTGTCTGGCGCCGTTATGTGCCATCGGCGTCACATCGGCAATCAACAGCATCTTCATGCCCGCAGCCCGCAGCGCTCGCAACGCTGCATCCCTCCCGGAACCGGGACCTTTAAGGTATACTTCTACTTCCTTAATGCCTGCCGCCTGGGCTTTTCTTGCGGTAGCCTCCACGGCTGTAGTCGCCGCAAACGGAGTTGATTTGCGCGTCCCTTTAAATCCTGACGCTCCGGCTGATCCCCAGGCTATTGCATTTCCCCCGGCATCGGTGATGGTTACCAGAGTATTGTTAAAAGTCGCAGTAATAAAGACTTTTCCTGACGAGCTCATACTTTATTTTTTCTCCTCCTTTTTAGCCTTCTCAACTTTGGAAGCCTCAACTTTAGCCAAAGCCTCTTTTTTCAGAGCGCCGATTGTCATCCGCTTGCCTCTTTTTGTCCGGGCATTTGTCCGGGTTCTCTGGCCTCTTGCCGGCAAACCCCGCGCATGGCGTATGCCTCTGTACGACCCGGTTTCTTTTAGCCTTGAAATATTCTGGCCAATCGCTTTTCTCAAATCCCCTTCAACTTTGACTTCATCCAGTACTTTTTGCAGCCTGGACAACTCCTCTAAAGCCAATTGATTAGTGCGCTTATTACCGTCCACTTTGGCTTTTTCCAAAATACCTCGGACATTAATCCGCCCGACTCCGTAGATATACTGCAGAGATGCTTCTACACGCTTATTTTCCGGAATATCTACTCCTGCAAGTCTCGGCATTGCCTTTACCCTTGGCGTTGTTTGTGCCTGGGATTTACGCAAATAACAAATAGAGTTCCCCTCCGTTTAATTATCCGGCAATTCCGGCATCTGGTCTTAATGGATGCTGCAACTTTCATGGTTACTATTTCAGCCTGTACACTATTCTTCCTTTGGAGATATCCAGGCTGTTTACCTCCAGGCGCACTTTATCTCCTGGTAATAACCTCACCCAGTTCCGCCTCATTCTTCCTGCCAGATGGCACAGCAGAACTTTTTCCGCCAGGGTTTCCGGTGTGTTGCTGGTAATTCTCACCCGAAACGATGTATTGGGCAAATTTTCCATCACCACTCCCTCGACCTCAAAAAGCGTGGGATTTGTCATTTTTTCACTGCCGTCAAAACTTCCGGACCGGATTTTGTCACGGCCACGGTATGCTCGAACAACCCAGATATTTTACCATCAGCCGTAGCTATTGTCCAACCATCGCTACCGGCATAAACCACTTCAGACCCGCCCATATTGTACATCACCTCTATCGCCAGAACCATTCCTGCCACAATTTCGCGGGTTTGCCCATTCCTACCCAGCCGGAAACAGGGAATAGCCGGCTCTTCATGCAGCTGTCTGCCGATCCCGTGTCCCGTCAGTGCTTTTACTACCGAGTATCCGGCCGCTTCCACTGTGTTCTGCATCTCCCTAGAAATATCCGCAATCCTTCTCCCCGGTCTCGCCTGCTCAATCGCCCTATTAAGGGCTTTTCTCCCGACTTCCAGAAATTCGTCAAGTTTTGAATTTTGCGCTTTGAATTTTGAATTTACAACAACTGTCATCGCCGTGTCCGTATGCCACCCCTTATACAATAGCCCCACATCCAGCCCTACTATATCTCCCTCGACCACAAGTCTCTTTCCGGGAATACCGTGTACTACCTCGCCGTTTACATTTACACAAGTCGCATGATGATATCCCGGCACCATTTTGAACGACGCTTCACCTCCCTCTTCCCGGATCAGTTTCTCAGCTATCCTGTCAATTTCGGCCGTAGTCATACCGGCTGCTATTTGTTTAATTGTCTCATCCCTCACTCTGGCTAATTTCCGGCCTCCCTCCGCCATGATCTTTATTTCCTCCGCCGTCTTAATCGTGAATTTATCCATAATTATTTTGGATTTAGGATTTGGAGCTTGGAAATTATGTCGCTATGTATTTCCTCAATCGGCCTTTCCCCGTCCACCTCAACCAGAATTCCTTCCCGGCGGGCGGCATCCACAACTTTCAGAGTCGATCTTCTATAAGCCCCGAGCCTTTTTATGATGGCTTCCGGGAAATCATCCTCTCTATGGACCAATTCACCTCCACACTCGCATACCTTCTCTGCCGGAGGGGGATTGGTCACCAAGTTATATACTCTGCCGCACTTGCTGCACGTTCGTCTTGAAGATATTCTTCTCACGGTTTCCGCCTCGGATATTTCCAGAAGAATTATCACATTCAATTTTTCACCCTTTTTCTTCAGAATCTCCTTTATTAATTCATATTGGGATAAATTCCGGGGTGTGCCGTCAAATACAAAACCGTTATTTACGTCTTTTAAAAGAGTTTCTTTAAGTACCGCCAGTAATATGTCGTCAGACACCAATACTCCCTTGAGCATCATGTTCTTTATCCGCTTTCCCCAAGGATGATTTGTTTCGGCTATTTCTCTAAGAATCTTTCCGGTTTCCACCCGGTCCAATCCTGATTTATCTGCCAAAAGCTGGGCTTGGGTCCCTTTTCCGCAGCCTTGGGGTCCGATTATGGCAACATTCATGATCCTAAAAACCCCTCATAATTACGTACCAGCAGCTGGGATTGCAGCGACTTGGTCGTTTCCAGTACCACTGATACCACAATCAACAGTCCGGTCCCTCCGATGGTCATGGTCGGTATTCTGAAGAAAACCTGGGCGATCGCCGGCAATATGGCGATGGCTCCCAAAAACAGCGCGCCGGCGAAAGTAATCCTGTTCAGCACCCCCGACAGATACTTGGCCGTAGCTTCACCCGGTCTGATTCCGGGTATAAACCCACCATATTTTTTCAGGTCATCCGCAATTTTTTCGGGATTAAAGACCACAGCTGTATAGAAATAAGTAAACCCTACCACCAGTACAAAATATATCAGATTGTATGTCCAGCCTCCGGGTTGCATCACTGCCATCACGGTTTTAGCCGTATTGGCTATCAATTGATTGGGGGCTCGTTCCACAAATTTACCCACCATCGACGGTAGCAGAACCAGAGACACTGCGAAAATAATCGGAATAACTCCTGCCTGGTTTACCCGGAGCGGCAAATGGGTCGATTGTCCCCCGTAGATTTTTCCCGCTCTTATCCTCTTCGCGTAATGCACCACAATATTTCTTGAAGCCTCATTCATAAATACTACCGCCGCCACTACTACCAGGCTCACACTGCCAAATATCAGCAAATTACCCAAATTCATAGTTTCCAGTGTCAGGGCAGTCTGCCCTAAAACCACCGGAAGTCTTCCCACTATCCCGGCGAAAATTAGCAGGCTGATACCGTTTCCTACCCCGTATTCCGATATCAACTCGCCCAACCAGACGGTTAACATCGTCCCGGCCATCATGGTTACTATCAGCGCCAGAAGCGCTGCCGGTCCCAGCCCGCTGATAACTGCCTGGCTGTTTAACAGGAAGTACATACCCAATCCCTGCAGGATCGAAATCGGTACCGTCAGAAACCGTGTATATTGATTCACTACCTCCCGGCCGTATTCTCCCTCTTTCTGCAGCTCCTCCAGTTTGGGAAAAATCACCGTTAGAAGTTGCATAATAATCGAAGCGTTTATATACGGTCCCAAACCCAATGCCACCAGGCTGAAATTAGCCAGCGTCCCTCCGGAAAAGATATCTAAAAGCCCCAGAAGCTGACTGCCCGAAAACAATTGCTTTAATGCCGCCCGGTCTACACCCGCCACCGGAATATGTGCCAGCAGCCTGTATAGCACCAGCATCACCGCTGTAAATACCAGTTTTTTTCTCAAATCTCGGGCTGACCATACCCTCCGCAATGTCGTCCAGATTTTTTCCATATTCTAATCTTTGCCAATCTTACCACCCGCCTTGATGACTTTTTTTGCCGCCGGGGCGGAGATGGGCATCTCTATAATCAACGCTTTCTTTACCTCACCTTGCCCCAATATTTTGCCGGCTTTAATTCCGGCCTTCGTCAGATTGGCAGAATTCACCGGAGTTTTTTCCGGCCATTCCGCAAGATCCTCAAGGTTTATTACCGGAAGTTTTGCTGTTAACGGTTTAAATTTCCCTCTACCCCTAAGTAGCGGCAGCCTTTTTAATAAGGACTTTTTAGTTTTTGTCCCTTCAAACCCTACAGCCACTTTTTCCCGGCTCTTCTGGCCTTTCTGCCCGCGGCCGCTGGTATGCCCCCCCTTGCCGGAACCGATTCCCCGGCCTACCCGCTTTGCGGATTTTTTAGTTATTTTTGGTAATTTAGACAGATCCATTTTTCAATCGGCGTAATGCCTCGAAAGTAGCATAAACGTTACTAGCCCGATTGGATGTTCCCAGAATTTTACCTACAATATCTCTGATACCCGCCGCCTCGACGACGGCTCTCACCGGTCCGCCCGCAATTACTCCGCTGCCGGCCGGCGCAGGTTTCAAAATAATTCTGGCTGCCCCGAGCTTGATCCTCATTTCATGGGGTATGGAAGTTTTCTTCATGGGTACATTTATCAAATGCTTCTGGGCATAACTGATACCCTTTTTCATGGCCGAGGACACATCCTTGGCTTTTCCCAATCCCACTCCCACCCGGCCCTTTCTATCTCCCACTACCACCAAGGCGGAAAAACTGATCCTGTTCCCGCCCTTAGTCTTCTTGCTTACCCGGTTTATCTGAACTACTTTTTCTTCAAATTCCTTTGGTTCTCTGGGTTCATGCCTATACATATTATTAAAATTCCAAACCGGCCTTTCTGGCTGCTTCAGCCAGTATCTTAACCCGGCCGTGATAACTGTAACCTCCCCGGTCAAAAACCACTTTCTTAATACCTAATTTAAGGGCTTTCTTGGCAATTTCTTCGCCCACTTCTCCGGGTTTCTTGCCGGAAATTCCGGCCAGTGTTTTTCCGTCAGTCTGGTTAATTACCTGGGCATAAATACTGGTATTGGATCTGAATACCGTCAATCTCGGTAGTTCAGAACTCTCCCTCAGAGAAGCCCGTGTCCTGACAGCCCGCCTGATTCGGTTATTGTTATATCTTTTTATTTGTATCATTATTTTCCTCCCGCAGCTCCGGTTTTTGCGGCTTTCCCGGCTTTTCGGACGATAATCTCACCTTCATATTTAAACCCCTTGGCTTTATAGGGATCCGCTGGTCGCAGATTTCTGATTTTGGCGGCGATTTCTCCCACCATCTCCTTACTGATACCCCTGACGGAAATTTTATTATCCTTGACCTCAAAACTCACGCCTTGGGGCGCTTTAACTACTACCGGATGGGAAAACCCCAACGCCAGTTGCAGATCCGATCCCCAAACAGCTGCCCGGTACCCGGTCCCGGACAATTCCACCACCTTGCTCCAGCCCTCACTCACCCCTTTTACCATGTTAAACAGCAGAGATCTGGCCAGTCCGTGCATGTTCGACATATTTTCATCTGCCAGCACAGTGATTATACCCACCTCGGATTTTATCTTAACGCCCGGAGGTATGGTCATTTCCAGTTTGCCTTTAGGCCCGTCAGCTTTGGCCTTTCCCCCCTCCAATACGACCGTAACTCCTGGAGGAATGGTTATTAATTGTTTGCCGATTCTGGACATATTTTGCTTCTACCAAACTTGGGCGATAATCTCGCCCCCGGTTTTTAATTTTTTTGCTTGTTTTTCGCTGATGATCCCTTTGGGCGTGGAAAGGATATTTATCCCCAAGCCTCCCCAGACCCGGGGTAATTTTTTGATCCCGGAATACCTCCTGGCCCCGGGTTTGCTCACGCGTTTGATTCCCATAATCGCCGGCTTTTTCCCCGAATATTTCAGATGTATCACCAGGGTCTTCTCCTTTTTTTCCACAGTCCCGGTATATCCTTCAGCGGCTATAACCCTGGCAGTTTCGGCCACAGTTTTTATCATCGGCACTTCTATCTTATCCAGCCCGGCCTGATAACCGTTCCTGATCCGGGTTACAAAATCAGACAGGTGGTCGTTTACCATGATGCCTTCCTTACTCCGGGCAATTCCGCACGGTTAGCCAGTTCCCGGAAGCACAGCCGGCACAGACCGAAAGCCCGGATATATGCCCTGGGTCGGCCGCACATCTGGCACCGGTTACGGTATCTGGTCGGGAATTTAAGCCGCCCCGGAATTTGTTTAACGATTTTTGATGTTTTTGCCACCTTGTTTAATAATAAATAATTAATAAATTAAGATTTTTTCTCAAATGGCATGCCCAATAACGTTAATAAACGCCGCGAGATTTTAGCATCTTTGGTATTCATTACCAAGCTTATCTCCAGTCCTCGGATTTTATCCACCTTAGCATAATCAATTTCCGGAAACACAATTTGTTCGGTTATACCCAGAGTATAATTTCCGCCTTTGTCAAAGGCGTCATCTTTTACGCCATGAAAATCTCTGACTCTCGGCAGAGTTATGGTTACCAGTTTCGAATAGAAATCTTCCATTCTTTTTCCCCGCAAAGTCACCATCAGCCCGATAGGATCTCCTTCCCGCAGTTTGAAATTGGCGATGGATTTCTTAGCCCGTGTTACCTTGGGTTTTTGGCCGGTAATAACAGTGATTTGTTCAGCCACTTTATCCAGAACACCCTTGTTGGACGCGGCCTCTTTAAGTCCGACGTTAATCACGATTTTTTCGAGTTTGGGGACAGCCTGCTTGTTTTTAATCCCGAATTCCTTCATCAGGGTCTTTACGGCTGTTTCCTGGTAGATTTCTTGGTAATTCATATATCCGCTCTGCACTTTCGGCAAACCCTGAGTTTTTTTGCTCCGTCCATTCTGAATCCGATCCGGGTTGGCTCTTTGCACCGGGGACATATCAGGGCGACATTAGCCACAGGAACAGGCCGGCTCAGTGTTAATATTTCTCCCGGTCGCCCTTCCCCCTGCGGTTTTCTGTGTTTCTTGTATTGATTTATCCCGGGCAACAGTATCCTGCCGTCTTTAGGCCATATCCTCTCGATCTTGGTTTGCTTACCTCTGTCTTTTCCCACACTAACCACCACAGTATCGCCTTTTCTGAGTTTTATTCTTGCAGTCATCATAGTACTTCAGGAGCCAGTGACGCGATTTTATTAAATCCGGCATCTTTTATTTCCCGGGCTACCGGTCCGAAAATTCGGGTTCCTCTGGGTTCCAGAGTTTTCGGATCTATCACCACCGCCGCATTGTCATCAAACCTGATATAACTTCCGTCCTTTCGCTGCATTTCTTTTCTAGTTCGCACCACCACGGCCTTGACAATCTCGGAATCTTTTACCACCCCCGTCGGTTCAGCCTGGTCCACTACAGCCGTCACTATATCCCCCAGATAAGCATAGGTCCGCTTCCACCCCCCCATCACCTGGATGACTCTCAGTTTTTTAGCTCCGCAGTTATCCGCGAGACTAAGTATGCTTCTCAGTTGCACCATTTTATTTGACCTCCTCCACAACTTCGGCCACTTTCCAGTGTTTAGTCCGGCTTACAGGTGCAATTTCCACCAACCGTACCCTGCTCCCGGTTTTTACCAAGGATTCGGTATGGGCATGGTATTTTTTAGTTTTTCGCATCCGCTTGTGATACTTGGGATGTGTAGCAAACCTGACTACCTCCACTACCACGGTATGCTGCATTTTATCGGACACGACTTTGCCTGTCATGGTTTTCATAAGTTCTGTCGGATTTTATCATCTTTAAATAACCTGATGGATATCTCGGTCAAAATCCGCGCCAGTTGTTTCCTCTGCCAAAAGACCTGGCGCATATTTTTGGCCTTTCCGGTGACAGACTCCATTCTGGCTTTGACGATCTGCTCCCTGATTTTTACAGCTGCATTTTTCAGCTCGTCAATTGTCATGGTTTTCAGTCGGATTTTCTTATCAGTTGTTATTTTTTCAGATTTTGTTATCTTTTTTGTAGCCATAAATTATCTCCCGACCAATTTCACCTTAAAAGGTAGTTTTGCTGACGCTCGCCTGAAAGCAATCGCTGCAATTTCCGGAGCCACACCGGCAATTTCAAATAAAATTCTACCGGGTTTGATCACAGCCACATATTCGTGTATATCCCCTTTTCCTGAACCCATTCTTGTCCCCAGGGCTTTTTTGGTAGTCGGTTTGTCCGGAAACACCCGAATCCATACTTTACCTCCCCTATGGGCGTGTCGGGAAATAGCTTTTCTGGCTGCCTCTATTTGCCTGGCGGACAACCACCCTCTGCCTATCGCCTTCAGCCCGAACTCTCCGAAAGCCACCACTGCCCCGCGGTGGGACATCCCCGGCATCTGCCCTCTGAATTGCTTGCGGTATTTTTGTTTTTTAGGCTGCAGCATATCAGCTCTTTTCTCCCCTGTGTATCCACACCTTCACTCCGATATAACCGGATCGGGTTAAAGCCGGCACTTGTGCGTAATCCACATTGGCTCTCAATGTCTGCAATGGTACGGATCCCTGATGGTAAACTTCTCGTCTGGCAATTTCCGCCCCCGCGATTCTTCCGGAGAGAACCACCTTTATCCCGGCGGCTCTGGATTGCATCGTCCTTTCCATGGTCTTATTTACTACCCTCCGGGCTGGCAGTCTGCGCACCAGCTGCTCCGCGATCTTGGTGGCTACCAGATACGCATTCAGATCCGGCTCTTTCACTTCCTCGATCGGCATGTCAATTTTTGGAGCTGATTTATCACCCAGCTTATAGCCCAGTACTGAATATATAAACTTTTTCAGCTCTTCTATACCGGACCCGCCCCGGCCGATGACTACTCCCGGACGCGTCACAAAAATCACCACCCGCATGCTGCGCAGGGATCTTTCAATTTCCACTCTGGTCACACCTGCCCCTGCCAGTCTCGTCATCAGCTCTTTTCTTAATCTGACATCCTCGGCTAAATAAGCCCTGTACCTCTTTGGATCGGTGGTAAACCACCGCGACTTCCAGGTCTCGGTAGGGGATAGCGGTAGTCTGTAAGCGACCGGGTTTACTTTTTGCCCCATCTTACTCCTTACTTATTAACTCCAGCTTAATGTGCGCCATTCTTTTTCTTCTGACCCCCCGGTCATATCTCGCTCCATGAGCGTGGACATCTGCCCGTTTCGGCCCCCGCGGCCCTTCCTCAATCTGCAGGCTTTTGATTTTCAGCCCCCCCGGAGATACTCCGGGACTGTTTTTTGCATTACCCATCGCCTGTTGAAAAACCTTCAGCAGTATACCCGCCGACCGGTGAGGCAGTAATTTCAATTGTCCTATGGCTTTATCTGGGTCCAGCTCCCGCACGGCATCAGCGACCAGTCTCAGCTTCCTCGGACTTTGGTGCACAAAACTCGCCCCCGCGGTTACAATTTTCCTTTCAACGGGTTTTTGTATTGTTTTTGCCTTTTTAATATTTTTTTGTTTAATCATTACTGCTAACAACTAATAACGACAAACGAATAACTAATTAGGTTTTCTCCATAGTTCTTTTAACAATCGCTCCGTGTCCGCGGAAGGTTCTGGTCGGTGCAAATTCCCCCAGTCTGTGTCCCACCATTGATTCACTTATAAATACATCCGCAAATTTATTTCCGGTGTGTACCTGGAATGTATATCCCACAAATTGCGGGGGAATCTGGCTGGATCTGGCCCAGGTTTTAATCGGAGACTTTTTGCCGCCATCCGCCATCTTCTGCACCTTGGACAACAGTTTTGCATCAATATATGGACCTTTTTTATTGCTTCTGGACATAACTTATTTTCTCCTTTGAACAATTAACTTATGTGAATATTTCATTTTTAAGCGGGTTCTGTTTCCCCTGGCGGACTTACCCCAGGGAGTTTTGGGATGCATCCCTTCTCCGGAACGGCCTTCTCCTCCGCCGTGAGGATGGGATCGTGGATTCTGGGCAGTTCCCCGGACCGTGGGTCGGATACCCATTCTTCGTCTTCGGCCGGCTTTACCAAAGTTGACGTTTTTCCACTCCGCATTCCCGACTTGTCCCAGGGTCGCCCGGCAGGCATTCTTGAATCTACGAATTTCCCCCGAAGGCAATTTTACCAGAGCGTAAGCCTCTTCGAAACCCATAATTACTGCCGAAGTTCCCGCACTTCGCACCATCTGACCGCCTTTGCCGGGAACGATTTCCAGGTTATGTATAGCCGATCCCACTGGGATATTGGTCAGGGGCAGAACGTTACCCGGTACCAGCGGCGCGGTTTCCCCGGCCCCCACCATCTGTCCCACAATCAACCCCTCCGGTGCCACAATGTATTTTTTATACCCGTCAGGGTACTTCACCAGCGCCAGATTTGCTGACCGGTTGGGATCGTACTCTATTGCTTCCACCTTACCGAAAATGTCTTTATCTTCTCTTTTCCAGTCTACTTCCCGGTAGTATCGTTTTTGTCTTGCTCCCTGATGCCGGACAGTCACATGTCCGGTAGTATTCCGGCCGGACCTTTTGGCCAGTATCGATCGCAGTCTTCTCTCAGGCCGTTTCCGGGTCAGATGGGAATTATCCAGACTGGAAGAGGACCGCAATCCGGGTGTAATCGGTTTGTACATCTTCAACCCCATATTTACTCCTTACCCCCTCCTGTCACTTCCAGCTGTTCGATTTTTTGCCCTGGTTTCAGAGTCACGATCGCCTTTTTCCAGTCACTTTTTTGTCTGAAAATCCACTTTTTACCACTGCGGTACTTTTTACCGGGCATGTTTAAAGTTTGCACTTTCTCCACTTTAACCCCAAACATTTTTTCTACGTTTTTTTTAATCTGGGTTTTATTAGCGGACGGAATCGTTTCGAAGGTATATCTGCTTACTTCGCCGGAGTTCAGCTTCACGGATTTTTCTGTAACAATAGGTCTTTTAATTAACATACTTCTTCACAATCGCCTCCAAAGCTTCAGTGGTAATCACCACGTGCTTGTTGACCAATATCCGGTAGGCATTCAAATTCCCCGGAGTTACCACTGTTACCCACTCAATATTTCTCCAGGCCTTGGCTAGTGATTGTTGGTCTTCGCTTCTTACTAAGAGTACTTTGCTGCCTAGGATCTGCATTTTTTCCGCCGCCACCCTGGCCTGCTTGGTCTTACCTCCGGTTTTTTTAACTCCCGTCAGAATCCGGATATTTTTCTGGCCGGCTTTTTCCGTTAATGCTCCCAACAGCGCTTTATGACGCATTTTGGCCGGTAGTTGGAGGCGGTAATTTTGTTCGCCGGTCGGACCATGGGCTCGACCCCCGCCTACAAAAATCCCAGCAGCATAAGATCCGTGGCGGGCCCTCCCGGTTCCTTTCTGCTTATACATTTTGGCCGTAGTCTTTGCTACCTCCCCACGGGTCTTGGTTTTTGCCCCGGCCCGTCTCTGGTTGGATAAATATACTCTGATAGCCTGAGTCATCAGTTGACCTGAGCTTTTTTGGCCGAATACTTTCTCGGGCAGTGTAGCCTTTTCTGACTCTTTTCCTGTTACATCAAATACCGGGGCCGAAATCATACTTCCTTTGTCACAGTCAGTAACGTAAATTTGTTTGCGCCCGGCACAGATCCTCTTACTACCACTTCATCTTTGTCGGGATTCACCTCGAGTACTTCCAGACCGCTCACGCTGACCTTTACATTTCCCATGTGTCCGGCCATGCGTTTGCCCTTTAGGACTCTCCCGGGTGTCGTTCCGGTACCGCTGGCCCCCGGGGCTCTTTCTCTGTCAGACTGTCCGTGGGTTCTCGGGCCGCCGTGAAATCCGTGCCTCTTTACACCCCCGGCAAAACCTTTTCCTTTGGAAATCCCCGTCACTCTCACCGTATCCCCCGGTTTCAGAATTTCTTCCACTTTCACAATCATCCCTGCCTGTGGAGTTTCTCCCCCTCTAACTTCCCTGACGATCTCCTTCTTGAATCTTAAATCTTGAATCTTAAATCTTGTGGCTTCATAACCATGTTTTTCCTTTGTTCTTAAATCGGCTGCCACCGCCGGCATCACCCGCAGTATAGTAGCTCCGGTCCTCACCCCCGCCGGTGTATATCTCCCGGTCATTCGCGTTTTAATGGCAAACAATGTATTCATGGATTTCCAACCAACAAAAAAGTGCCGGATGGCACTTTAATTTATGCAGCCAACCGATCTAGTCTGAGCAATAGTGTTGGCAAATTTCTCTGCTCACAACTGGTGGTCATTTTATCAAATTAATCTCAGCTTCGCAACTCACTGTAGCTTTAATCCCTGTATAACCACCAGGGGAAATTAACTCTTTCTTTTCTCCTTCTTTCGGATTGCCTATCTCCCACCTCCGATTTGAGTTGATTTAAGTCAATTACTTGAAAATTTCTCCCTGTTGTCTCAAGTAAACTCTTCGCCTTTTCAAATTCCCTTCTACCTAACACACCGGCAATTTCATTATCATAAATAATGGTTACTAATGCCAGGACAGGTATAATCTCATTTATCTCATCCGAAGATAATTTAACCATTCCCCTTATGCCCCCTGGGAAAGTTTCAGCCTTGTGTCCTCGCCATTCCCAAACTTTAGCCAAATACCCACTTTTTTCTTGGCCGCAGGGGCACACCACTACATTTAATTCTCCCTTCTTAATCACGCTCCTGTTCAGTCCTTTCTAATTTTTGAATTTTACATCTCCGCTTCAACTTTAGTCTTGTCAACAATAAAGCGCGGAAAGTGTGCAGCAAACCAGACAATGACCCATAATATTTTATATAAGGTTGATATCTGGTTCAATCGTAAGCGTTCTTGAAATCTACATCTTCACTTCAATATCCACTCCCGCTGGCAGATCCAGGTGTGACAGACCGTCAATTGTTTTATCGGTGGGATCTATGATGTCTATCAGCCGTTTGTGTACCAGCATCTCAAAATGGTCCCGGGCGTTCTTATCCACATGTGGTGAAGTAGTCACCACCACGATTTTTCTGTCAGTAGGCAAGGGGATGGGTCCGATTACTTTCGCGCCTGTAGTTATCGCGGCATCCAAAATCTTCGCCGCGGCTTCATCAATCACCCGGTGATCAAAGGACTTCAGTCTGACTCTTAGTCTTCCCTTTGCCATATAAATGTGCTAAAGCACTCAGCTGATGATTTTTGTCACTACTCCAGCTCCGACGGTCTTCCCGCCTTCGCGAATAGCAAATCTCAAACCATCTTCCAGAGCTACAGGCACGATCAGTTTTACATTCATCTTGGCACTGTCACCGGGCATCACCATTTCCACTCCGGCCGGCAGGGTCACTTCACCCGTAATGTCCGTAGTCTTGATATAAAACTGGGGCCGGTAGCCGGAAAAGAACGAAGTGTGCCTTCCGCCCTCTTCCTTTTTCAGTATGTATACCTCAGCCTCAAACTCCGTATGCGGGGTAATGGAACCGGGTTTTGCAATTACCTGTCCCCTTTCCACTTTGTCCTTGTCAATTCCCCTAAGCAGCAGTCCCACGTTATCCCCGGCCTGGCCTTCATCCAAAGATTTACGAAACATTTCTACTCCCGTCACCACCGTCGATTGGGTGGGCTTGACCCCCACGATTTCCACGGTTTCATTCACTTTTACCACTCCACGCTCAATTCTCCCTGTCACCACTGTCCCCCGGCCTTTGATTGAAAAGACATCCTCGACCGGCATCAGGAAAGGCTTGTCCAGTTCCCGCACCGGAGTCGGGATAAATTCATCCACTTGTTTCATCAGCTCTATAATCGCTTCTTCAGCCTTCGCATCTCCTTCTTGAGCTTTTAGGGCTGAACCGCGGATTACTGGTACCTTATCTCCGGGATAACCGTACTTGGTAAGCAACTCCCTGACTTCCATTTCCACCAGATCTAAAAGCTGCGGATCATCCACCATATCCGTTTTATTCATAAACACCACAATCGCCGGTACGTTAACCTGATTGGCCAGCAGAATGTGTTCCCGGGTCTGGGGCATCGGACCGTCCGGAGCGGATACTACCAGTATTGCTCCGTCCATCTGGGCGGCCCCGGTAATCATATTCTTGATGTAGTCAGCGTGTCCGGGAGCATCTATGTGGGCGTAGTGTCTCTTTTCCGTTTCATATTCCTGATGCGACAGGTTGATGGTTACTCCCCGGGCTTTCTCTTCCGGAGCCGAATCGATGTCTTCATATTTCTTGGCCTGGGCCAAACCCTTTTTGGCCAGCACCATGGTAATCGCCGAGGTCAGAGTAGTCTTGCCGTGATCGACATGACCAATCGTTCCGATATTGACGTGTGGTTTTGAGCGGACAAATGTAGCCATAATATTTTTAGACGAAAAAAACCAGTCCTAACAAAAAGACTACCCCGGATTGTAAGGGATTATTTAACCCCATGCAAGAGGGAAATTTCAAACAGTCGGCAGGTCGCGAACACTTTTGATTCTGGCGGTTGGTTCACCGGTTTCCGCGGGAGTCACCCCCAACTCCCGTATGCATCTCAGATACTGTTGTCTGCCCTGCCCCGCTAGCGTTACCAGCCCTAACTTATATCTTTGTTTCAATCCTCTTAACACTTCTTCGGAAAAAGAGTAAGGAGTCCTAAATCGCTCAAAAAGCGTTCCCACCCAGTCAAATATTATTGCCTTTACTATTCTAAGCAATTACACCTTCGATAATACTCTTCGACACATTTACTTAATAATTGACAAATAATAAGAATATATGTTATATTTTCACCATGGCCACATTAACCATATCTTTACCGCAAAGCATCGCCAGCCAGGTCGATGAAGAAGTAAGTAAGCAGGGTTATGCTACCCGCTCGGAATTTTTCCGGGCTCTTTTACGTAAGTATTTTGCTTCCGGTACCAAATTCGAGGTTTTTTCACCCCAACCCTTAGATAACATAAAGGCCGGTCTGAAAAAAACGGGGAAGTATAACCGGAAGTTTATCAATAGTCTCATCCAGGGTTTATCCGAGTCCTCTGTCTATGCGGAGTGAGCCTCTCCGGCCCAAGCTTCAAAAATATCTGACAAAAAGGGGTTTAGCCGTAAAATTTACTAAGCAACTCGATTTATTTATTGCCAATTCTGCCCATCCCTCATTACAAACCGAACGTTTGGAGCCCAAAGAATTCAAAATTTACTCGTTTCGCCTTGATAGAAAATATCGGGTAATTTTTATCTTTAAGTCCGCCAGTACCGTCGAAATTATCGATATCAACTCCCATTACGCCTAACAGCTATATATTCAGCCTAGTATAATTATATTATGCCTTCACTTACAGAAAACCCCCGTGGAAAAATTGCTCTTCAATTCCTTAACCTCCGAGATTCCCTATTTCGGCTAGGGCATAAATTATCACCTGACTCACCTGTCCAGCCAACTATTACTTTTCTGGCTTCAGTCGTCACCTCAGTTGGGGTCAAATTTTCCGGTGAGGGTTTTTTTACCCATCGCTATCTCGATCCCCGTTAAAATTCTCCCTTTTATTTAGGCTGTTTTTCCGGACTTGGCAATTATCCCTTCGGCAATATTTTTCGGCACTTCTTCATAATGCGACGGCTCCATATAATAGGACGCCCGCCCCTGAGAAAGCGATCTCAGTTTGGTCGCGTAACCTGACAATTCCGCCAGCGGTGCATACGCATTGATGATCGTCAGACGTCCTCTTTTATCCGTCCCCAGAATTTGCGCCCGCTTGGACGACAGGTCTCCGATTACATCCCCCATAAATTCATCCGGGGTAGACACTTCCACTTTCATAATCGGCTCCAGAATTATCGGATCGGCTGCCTTGGCGGCGTGCTGAAACGCCATCGACCCGGCTATCTTAAACGCCATTTCCGAAGAATCGACGTCGTGGTAAGTTCCGTCAAACAGGGTTATCCGGGTATCCACGGTCGGGTAACCGGCCAAAACTCCGTTTTCCATCGCGTCTTTGATCCCTTTTTCCACAGCCGGGATAAATTCGTTAGGTATAGCTCCGCCCTTGATACCGTCCACAAATTCAAAACCGGTTCCTCTGGGTAATGGCTCAATTCTTATCAGACAGTGTCCGTACTGTCCACGGCCGCCTGACTGCCGGATATATTTACCTTCCGCTTCGGCGGTCTTTTTCACCGTTTCCTTGTAAGCTACCTGGGGCGCTCCGGTAGATGCCTCCACCCTGAATTCCCTTTTCATCCGATCCACAATAATCTCCAGATGCAGTTCCCCCATTCCCGAAATAATCGTCTGTCCTGTTTCATGATTGGTCTTTATCCGGAAAGTAGGATCCTCGTCCGACAGTTTACTCAGGGCATACCCCATTTTTTCCTGGTCTGACTTGGTTTTCGGCTCAATAGCCAGAGATATTACCGGTTCCGGAAAAGTGATGGATTCCAATACGATCGGGGAGCTTTTATCACACATAGTATTTCCGGTAGCGGTTTCCCTCAAGCCGACTAAAGCTACGATTTCTCCGGCAAATGCCTGATCAATTTCCTCCCTTTTATTGGCGTGCATTAACAGCATCCGTGAAATTCTCTCTTCCTTGTCTTTACTGGCATTGTAGAGGGTTTGTCCGGCTTTCAGGGTTCCGGAATAAATTCTCAGATATGTCAGCCGCCCCACATGCGGGTCGGCTTGGATTTTGAATGCCAGCCCCGCAAACGGCTCTTCATTGATCGTTTTCCGGATTACTTCCTCACCGGTTTTGGGATTTATTCCTTTGACATGATCAATGTCCGCCGGACTGGGCAAATATTCCACAATCGCATCCAGCATTGGTTGTACCCCCTTGTTTCTTAAACTTGCTCCCGCATAGACAGGCACCAGTTTATATGCGATAACCGCTTTCCGCAGGGCCGTTTTCAGTTCTTTAATGCTGGGTTCTTCACCAGCAAGAAATTTTTCCAATAAAGTATCATCAGTTTCACAAATCTGCTCAATTAACTTTGCCCGCCATACCTCGACTTTATCCTCTACCTCGTCCGGGATCTTTTCCTCGGTATATTTCGCTCCCGTCTCGTCACCTTGCCAGATCAGTGCTTTACGTTCTAAAAGTAGCACCACTCCCCTGAAAGACTGTTCTGCTCCGATCGGGTAGGCCATGACTGCCGGATTTGCTCCCAGTCTCTCTATTACCGCCTTCACGGTTCCTTCAAAGTTTGCCCCCAGTTTGTCATTCTTATTCACGAAAATTATCCGCGGTACCTTATACTTATCCGCCTGCCGCCACACCGTTTCGGTCTGGGACTGCACTGTTTCCTCTGCATCCAATACAGTTACCGCCCCGTCCAAAACCCGCAAAGATCTTTCCACCTCCGCCGTAAAATCCACGTGCCCCGGGGTATCAATGATATTTACCCGGAATGACTCGTTTCCCACCGGAGAGTTTGGATCGGTTACCGTCCAGAAAGTGGTTGTGGCCGCGGATACGATCGTGATACCCCGTTCCCGCTCCTGCTCCATCCAGTCCATCTGGGTCGTGCCCTCGTCAATATCCCCGATCTTATATGACTTGCCGGTATAGTACAGAATCCGTTCGGTAGTGGTGGTTTTACCCGCGTCGATATGGGCAATAACTCCGATATTCCGCACCCTGTCCATGGGCACGTCGCGGTTTTTGGTTTTGATATCTCCAGCTGCCATAAGTCAAAAAAATAACGCCTAGCGCGCCCCGATTGTACCAAACCTGCTTCATTGCCACAATCCCCAGTAGCGCTCTTAGCACTCATAGGTTAGAATTGCCAGTGAAATGGCCGCCAAACGTGACTATTACGACATACTGGGAGTACCCAAATCCGCATCTGCTGCTGATCTGAAACGTGCTTATCGCAAACTGGCCATGCAGTGGCACCCTGACCGTAATAAATCCTCCGACGCCGAAACCAAATTCAAAGAGATCAATGAAGCGTATCAGGTTCTCTCCGATACCAAGAAAAAATCAGCTTATGACCAATTCGGCCATGCCGCCTTCGATCCGGCTTCTGGCGGGGGAGCTGGCGGTCCGTTTGGCGGGTCCCGCCAAGGCCCCTTTACCTATTACTATACATCCGGCGGTGACAATCCTTTCGGTGGGGCGAATTTCGGCGGTTTTTCAGATCCGTTTGAGATTTTCGAGCAATTCTTTGGCGGCAGTTCGCCTTTCGGCCGCCGGGGTCCGTCCAAACCTCATTATTCCCTGCGTATCGCTTTCGCTCGGGCCGTTAAAGGAGGGACGGAATCAGTTACAATCGACGGCAAAACCCACACTATCAAAATTCCCCCCGGTGCCGATACCGGTACCCACCTTCGTTTCAAGGAATTCGACATCACTTTCGAGGTCGAACCGGACCCCCGTTTCCGCCGCGAAGGTGCTGACATTTATATAGACCATTCCATCCCCTTCACCCTGGCAATTCTCGGAGGCCAGACCTCTGTTCCGACCCTGGATAGCCCGTTCAAGCTCAAAATTCGTCCCGGGACCCAACCGGGAACTACTATCCGTCTTTCCGGCCAGGGGATTACCAAACTACACTCATTCCGCAAGGATGACAAAGGCGACTTGTATATCCGTTTATTAATCACTTTTCCTGAACATCTCTCCCGCCGTCAGCGCGAGCTTCTGGAAGAACTGGAGGATACTCTGTAAGAATTTGACGATTTCTGCATCCATGTGCAATAATTGGCCATCTTCCCATAAATTCTTTCCACTCAGGAAATATTAACTGTTTCCAACTATTTGTTCTTTTCACTTTATTTTCTCCATCCTCCACAATCGTCGTAGTTCCTCTTTCCATAACCGGGATTATAGTACATAGTCAAATGTACCGAATTTTTTTAACCAATATTACCCCTCTGATTCCTCCCTTGAATTAAGAGGAGTTCCCCGATTCCCATCGGGGCAGGGTGATACCAGGCGCTCTCGGGCATTTTCTGGTATAATCACCTCGGTTAAGCAAATACAGAGGTGGGAAGTTACTTGCCCGCCTTTTTTGTAGCCTGATCACCTAATTCATGCACCAAAAACCCGTATCCCGATCCGAATTTGCCGCCGCTTTGAATCAGGTGGCTCACGAACGTAACCTCGATCCCCAGATTGTTATCGATAGCATCCGCCACGCTATTCTGGCAGCCTTCAAAAAAGACCACCCCGAAAGTTATAAAGACGATCATCTCTATGAAGTGGAACTCGACGCCGGTACCGGTGAAGCCCGGATATTCGGGACCCAGGGTGAAACATATCAGGAGGAAGAGCAGACTCTGGTCCGGGCGAAAAAAGGAGCCGCCCGTACCGATATCACTCCTCCCGGATTCGGCCGTATTGCAGCCCAGACCGCCAAACAGGTTATTATCCAGAAAATCCGGGAAGCAGAAAAATCCGTCATTGTCGCCGAGTACGAAAAACGTCTCCAGACCCTGGTTAACGGTATGATCATCCGTTTTGTGGGCAGCGACATTATTGTGGATATCGGTAAAGCGGAAGCCGTCATGCCCCCCTCCGAACAAGTACACTCCGAGGATTATCGTCTCAACCAACGACTTACTTTCTATCTCCAGGGTATTCGGGATGGCCTGCGGGGCAAAGAAGTTGTCGTCTCCCGCGCTGATGTCGGGCTTATTCGGGAACTCTTCCGTCGGGAAGTTCCCGAGGTCGCATCGGGCGCGGTGGAAATAAAAGCTGTTGCCCGGGATCCCGGATCGCGCACAAAAATTGCAGTTTACTCACATCAGTCGGGCGTGGATCCGGTCGGTTCGTGTGTTGGCCAGAAGGGCGTCCGTGTCCAGGCTGTCATCAGCGAGCTGAATGGAGAAAAAATCGACATCGTCCAGTTTAGTGAAGACCCCGACAAATTCGTTATAGCAGCACTTTCCCCGGCTACCGACCTCAAAGTCAAAATAGATCCCAAAACTCAGACCGCTCTAGTCCAAGCGCCGCCCGACCAGCTGCCCCTGGCTATCGGTCGTGACGGTCAAAATGCCAAGCTGGCCGGTAAACTCGCCGGATTGCACATCGATATCGAAGGTGTACCGGAGAAAAAAGGCACATCCGAGAAAAAAGAAGCAATATCCGTCCAGGATGTTCCCGGTGACCCCGCCAATAACAAACCGCAAACCTAAATGAATCAGAAATCGCATATCAGAAACCAGGTTTGGGATTTGTAATTTCGGGCATCGAAACTGTTTAGAAATTAATATCATGATTCAACCTCGTCCCCCCATCGTCGTCGTTCTCGGTCATGTTGATCATGGCAAAACCACCCTCTTAGACCATCTCCGCCGGACGGACATTGCTTCCCGTGAAACAGGCGGAATTACTCAGACTACCCGTTCATTTCAGTTACATACCCCCGATCACGGGACAATAACATTTATCGACACCCCTGGGCATGCCGCTTTTACCCGGATGCGCTCCCGTGGAAATTTGGTGGCTGATTTAGCTATTCTGATTGTGGCAGCAGACGACGGAGTCATGCCCCAGACAGTCGAATCCGTCAAACTCATACATCAGGCCTCCACCCCGTATCTTGTTGCCATCACCAAGTCTGATTTACCCACCGCTGATCCCGACAAAGTCAAAACCCAACTGACTGAAGCCCAGGTCCTGGTTGAAGATTTCGGCGGCCAGATCCCGTCGGTAGTTATCTCTGCCAAAACCGGAGCTGGTATCAAAGACCTCCTGGAAATGATCCATCTATTATCCAGTCTCAATCCTCCCGTCGCTGATCCCGATGGACAGCTTGAAGCTTTTGTGTTGGAGAGCCGCATGGATTCCCGTCGGGGACCATTGGCTACGGTGCTGATCAAAGAGGGGACCCTTCACATTGGGCAAAATCTTTTTCAGTCTGGACCCATAGGTAAGGCCAAATCTCTGACCGGTACCGACGGTAAACCCATGTCCCAAGCTTTGCCCTCCACTCCCGTGGAAATACTCGGTTTATCAGCGGTTCCCCCGGTTGGTTCTATTATTGCCTCTGTTCCTGCTGTCTCACTCACTACCGCAATTCCTGTTCCGTCAAATACAATCAACACTAATGCGGATCTGAATATCATTCTCAGAGCTGACGTTGCCGGGTCTCTGGAGGCAATCCTTGCAGCTCTGGACCCGAAAATATCCGTTATTTCTTCCGGGACAGGGGAAGTTAATGAAAGTGACGTTATGCTGGCTCGTTCTTCCGCATCCCGGATCATAGCTTTCAACGTCAAAATCCCTGCGTCTGTCCAAAAATTGGCCGAAATCGAAAAAATCAACATTTTAACTTTCAATCTCATTTATGAACTTCTGGAAAGTCTGGATAAAATTGTTCACCCGGTGATTCAGGAAAAAGTACTTGGTAAAGCCCAAATTGTAGCCGAGTTTAAAATTAACTCCGATCGCATTGCGGGCTGCCGTTGCCTGGAAGGTATAATTTCCAAGTCGGATCAGGTCCGCCTCATTCGCAGTGAAAAGGTTTTAGGCACAGTTAAAATAAAGTCCTTAAAAAGCGGCAAAACCGAAATCCAATCCGTTAAGTCCGGAGCCGAATTCGGCGCCTTACTGACACCCTTTATTGACTTTAAAACCGGCGATTATATAATAGCCATCGCCACCCATGGCTCATCCTGACACCACTCAGTTGAAGAGCTTGCTCGAATCTGCCCGTTCAGTTAGCATTCTTCTCCCGCAAAATCCGGACTACGACACTGTTGCCTCCGGTCTGGCTCTCAGGCTGGTGCTGGAATCTGTCGGTCGTTCGGCAACGGTTGTATGTCCGGACCAGATGACGGTGGAGTTTAACCGCCTGGTGGGAGTAAACACCATCACCTCCTCCTGGAGCAGCCGCGACCTGCTTATCGGTTTTGCCGACCAGACGGACCATGTGGACAAAATCAGCTATAACCTGGAAGAAGGTGAACTTCGTCTGGTAATCACTCCCAAACCTGACGCCCCCCACCTGGACCATCGTAAGCTGCGTTTTATTGCAGCCGCCGGTAAACCTGACCTACACCTGCTAGTAGGGGTCGATACTCTTGACTCTCTGGGATCTTTCTCGGTCCAAGTCAGGGATTCCTTTACCGCTTCTCCGCCGGTTGCCTTTACCCACTCCTTACCCCGGCAAAATTTTACCCCCCATCATTTTTATGATCCCGACACCTCATCTCTCAGTGAGTTGGTAACCCACATCATAGATGCCTTGGGATTATCGATGCCGCCTGACGCGGCGACAAATTTGTTGGCCGGTATGGAAACTGCCACTCAAAACTTCCAATCAGGACAGGTTACCGTAACCACTTTCGAATCTGCTGCCTACCTTCTGCGCCGGGGAGCCCGCCGCCAGCAGGTATTCCGTCCGGACAATCTCCCGCCGGGATCCATTCCCCAGTCCCCGGTAAAGTCTGACAAACCGGATTCCAAAGAACCCCCGCCCGACTGGTACGAACCCAAGGTCTATTCCGGCCCCATCCTGCCGTAATAAATATGTCTGAAAAACTCGACAACAATACCGGAGGTAAAAACCCCATCACTACCGGTGAATCTAACCTTTCTAAAAGACAGATTATAGAACAAGAGTTAAAACATGGATTGCCATACGCCCTACTTTCAATAGCCTTAATAACCGGGGTTGCATACGCCATATCCCGAGAATTCGCAACACCTGCAGCCGTAGGGGCAATAATAGGAGCGACGATTGTCATCAGACGTGAAACTATCAAAGCATTAGGACGACAGTAATATACTTAACCCGTAATTCTGGACAAAGGAATAGAGTTTTGCTAAAATAGCCTAACTAAACAGAGAAATTAACGAAAGTTTGAGCGGTTTCTGTTTCTTACTTTCGCCGTATCTCTGAATATTTTTATGGCTCTCGATACTACCGCCAAACAGGACATCATTAAAAAGTTCGGTCAGGGTAAAGGGGATACCGGTTCGCCCGAAGTCCAGACGGCTCTTTTAACGGAAAAAATCACCAAATTGGCGGAACATCTCAAGATTCATAAAAAAGACAACCATTCCCGCCGGGGTTTAATCAGCATGGTCAGCAAACGCCGCCGACTGCTTTTCTACCTCCAGAAAAAAGATCTCAAGCGTTATCAGGCCGTCGTCAAAAAACTCGGCCTGTCAAAATAATCGCATATCTGTTATTATTCATACCATCGGGAGCGTTCAAGGAGTGCGAAGAGAAGTTTATCGCTCTTCTTCAGACTTCTGGAACACTTCGGATCGAGTAAATGAAAATCGTCAGTAAATCTATCGAATTGTCCGGCCGGACCCTGACTTTGGAAGTTGGACGTTTGGCGGGCCAGGCTACCAGTGCCCTTCTGGCCAGATACGGAGACACCGTGGTTTTGTCCACCGTTGTTGTCGGAAATGAAGACCTGAAAAAAGATTATTTCCCCCTGATGGTGGAATATCAGGAACGTCTTTACGCCGGTGGCCGGATCAAAGGTTCCCGCTGGGTAAAGCGCGAAGGCCGTCCGACCGAAGCCGAAACTCTCTCCGCCCGCTTGATTGATCGTTCCATCCGCCCTCTATTCCCAAAAAATTTCCGCCGCGAAGTCCAGGTAGTAGTCACGGTTTTGGCCACCGATGTTTCCAATGACCCTGACGTCCTGGGTATTATTGCCACCTCCGCCGCTTTGGCTGTTTCTCCCATTCCCTGGTCCGGGCCGGTGGGAGCTGTCCGTGTGGGGATGACCGATGGGGAGCTGGTTATCAACCCCACCAATGGCAACCGCTCGGGTGTCGATCTGGATCTGGTAGTAACCAGCACGCTCGAATTAATCAATATGATCGAAGCTGGTGCCCGTCAGGTTCCCGAAGACCGGATTCTTGCCGCCCTGACCACCGGACACACTGCCAATAAAGAGATTATCGTCTTTATTAATTCCCTGGTAGCCGAGATTGGCCGGGAAAAACTTCCCCTTATTGCCTCCGATCCCGCTCCCGGTATCACGGCTGAAGTTACCAAACTTGCCCGGCCCCTGCTCGAGGAATATATTACCCACGCTGCGGATCATGAAGGTGAACCCCTGGAAAACATCATTGCCCAGATTTCTCAAAAAATCGAAGACAAAGACAAAAATTATATCCCAGCAATTCTGGAAGATCTTCTGGGACAAATTATCCGGGAAAATATTCTCACCAAAAAACAGCGTCCGGACAGCCGCAAGCTGGATCAGATTCGCCCCCTCGATACCCAGGTAGCAGTCTTGCCCCGGGTTCATGGTTCCGCCATTTTCCAGCGCGGCCAAACCCAGGTACTATCAGTGGCTACGCTTGGGGCACCTTCACTCTCCCAATCGCTGGAATCGGCAGAAGGAGAAGATACCAAGCGTTTTATGCTTCATTATAATTTCCCCCCCTACAGCACCGGTGAAGTCGGTCGTATGGGTTCCCCCAGCCGCCGGGAAATCGGTCACGGTGCCTTGGCCGAGCGGTCTCTGGCTCCTGTTATCCCCGATGAACAAGCGTTTCCTTATGCCATCCGGGTTGTTTCTGAAATTACCAGTTCCAACGGTTCAACATCCATGGCCAGTGCCTGCGGTTGTACATTATCCCTGATGGATGCCGGTGTCCCCATCCTGGCCCCCGTTGCCGGGATCTCAATCGGTTTGATAACCCCCGATACGTATCCCAAAAAGACTGATAGCTATACCTTGCTGACGGATATTTTGGGAATGGAGGATCACCACGGAGGTATGGATTTCAAAGTTGCCGGAACCGAAACCGGTGTCACCGCTATCCAGCTCGACGTTAAAGTTCCCGGCCTGACTTTGGATATTTGTAAGGAAACTCTGGCTCGGGCCCGGACTGCCCGTTTGGAAATCCTCAAGACTCTGCTCAAAGTCCTGCCTCAAACCCGGCCTCAGCTGTCTCCTTTTGCTCCTAAAATCAGCACAGTCCAGATCCCTGTGGACAAAATCGGGGAGCTGATCGGTCCCGGAGGAAAAATCATTCGGAAACTTATGGCCGAAACGGAAACCGTGATTGATGTTCGTGATGACGGTTCTGTTTTTGTGTCCGGACTCAATCAGGAAGGTATGAACAAGGCACTGGCCTGGATTAGTTCCTTGGGCAAAGAGGTCATCCCCGGTGAGATTTATGAAGGCACAGTTGCCCGGATACAGCCGTTCGGAGCTTTTGTCAACATTTTGCCCGGCAAGGATGGTTTGGTTCACGTTTCCCAGATGAATGCCGGCTTCGTTTCCGACCCCCGGCAAATCGTTAACGAGGGCGACAAGGTCAAAGTCTGGGTTACCGAAATCGACTCGCAGGGGCGGATAAATTTGAGCATGCTTTTCGACACTGAAGGACAGCCGGTCGCCAAAGCCCGTGAGACTATGCCCTCCCCCCGCCCTCACTCCGGAGGAAGTTTTCGTGGTCCACGGCCTCGCCGCCGCTTCTGAGTTGGTGTAAACTGGTGACAGATGGATCAACAACTGACTACTGATATTGCCAAACTTGAGAAGCTGCTTGCCGGTGCCGCATTACCTGATGACCTGCGCGTTAAGGGGGAAGAAATGCTCGCCCGGTTGTCGCGTCAAGCACAGCACGGTAATTACGCTTCCGATTTCGAGCAGATTCAACATTATATCGACTGGGTCACACATCTGCCCTGGTCAGTTTCCACCCAGGACATTCTTGACTTGGGGCATGTAAAACAAATCCTGGATTCACATCATTTCGGGTTGGAGGATCTCAAACACCGTTTTCTGGAATATATGTCCGTTTTAGTGTTGAACGAGAGACAAAATAACGTCAATTTCCACGCACCGGTCCTGCTGCTGGTAGGTTTAGTCGGAACCGGAAAGACCACAATTGCCAAAAGTATTTCCGAAGCCATGGGCCGGAAATTTATACGTATCCCCTTCGGTGGCATGAGTTCAGCTTTGGATCTGCGGGGTCAGTCCCGGGTCCAGCCGGATGCCGAACCCGGTCAGATCATCAAAGGCCTGCGCCGGGCTGGTTCAAAAAATCCGGTCATTCTGTTGGACGAAATCGACAGAGTGGCTGATTCCAGCCGGGGAGAAATCATGGGAGTTCTTGTTGAACTCCTGGATCCGGAACAAAACAATGCTTTTACAGATCATTTTATCGATTTTCCCTTCGATTTATCCCAGGCTTTATTCATTGCCACGGCCAACAATACCACCCACATCAACACCGCTGTTATGGATCGTCTGGAACCAATTCTGATGCCGTCGTATACCGATGAAGAAAAAATTACCATCGGGCGCGATTACGTGTTACCTGCGGAAATTAAAAAAGCAGCTCTCGCGCCGGATGTGGTTAAAATTGAGGAAACCGTTTGGCCCAAAATAGTCCGTCCGCTGGGTTTCGATGCCGGCATCCGGACTTTGGAGCGGACTATCCAGGGTATGGTGCGAAAAATTGCCAAAATGATAGTGGAGAACAAGGGCAAGGAATTTATTATCACTCCGGACAATGTCCGCGACTTCCTCCCCAGCTACTAAATGACCGCTCAGGAAAAACAACACGAATTGGAAAGAATAGCCAGAGAGATAAGGGAGTTTAAAGGCCTGGATATTGCCAAGTCTGCCACCCGCGCCGTTCCCGGCGAAGGCAGCCCCGATACCCGGGTGATGTTTATTGGCGAGGCTCCCGGGTTTCACGAAGACAGGGAGGGTCGCCCTTTTGTCGGTCAGGCCGGGAAACTACTGGAAAAAACTCTTAAATCCGCTATGGGACTGGATCGATCTGAAGTTTATATCACCAATATCGTTAAATACCGGCCTCCGGATAACCGGGATCCGCTTCC